>CZCB01005315.1_pt1 | contig 18279 bp, 18 predicted proteins | sample 591991 | NCBI WGS metagenome assembly CZCB01 (sample SAMEA3556809, study PRJEB10932) | anaerobic digester metagenome | reverse complement strand
TGGTCTCCTTTCTGGCTCCATCCATTTTCGGGCAGACTGGAACATGTCTCACTACCTGCTTTTCTAATTTTACGACCGATTGATGACCTAGTTGATCTTCTCGCCCGGCGCGAGGTGGTAGCTCTCGGGCGCATCCCCTCCAGGCTTTTGTCGTTTTCGCTGATGCGATGCAAGAGGTCAACGGGGAGCAGGGCTCCCTCGGTGTGGATGGTGGTGAAGGTACTGCGGTTACGGGTTTGCATGGGAAATCGGCTATTTTATCCGTTCAAGCAGGATGCGAAGATCTTCGTAACAGGTTTCGATCTCTTCAGGGAGAAAAAATTGAACCACTTCCGGCTGGCTGGTCCTGAGCCGGTAGACCTACATCCCCTCAGGAGCGGCGACGACGAAAGACGGCAGCCCCAGCAGCAGCGCATTGGAGCGTGCCTGATTCATGGCCGCTTCCAGATCCACCGGCACACCGGGACGGATGCGCAGATTATCCTCAGACAGCGTCAATGGACCGTGTTCGTTCCAGACCATAAAGTCCACACGCCCGCGGATGATCTGGCTGCCGATGTGAAAAAGACAGGGATACTGGTACTCGTATTATAGCCCCAGCTTTCTGAGCAGAGGCTCCACCACCTGCTCTTCGAACTCCGCTTCAGAGCCGAACAGCCGCGCGCTGCCGGTTACGGCCACAGCTTCCGGTTCCAGCCCCAGGCGGGCGCGAAGATCGAGGGGGACACGTTCGAGCAGCTGGTTGTAGACCCGGTGGGGCACCGGCTCAGCGATCACGCCCTGGAACTGGCGCCGGATCACGCCCCACTCTTTCAACACCGGGTCCTGACGCATGTCCGAGAAGGGGATATCGGGGAGCTGGCCCACGCGCTCCATCTGGACCTTGAACCCGTCCCAGCCCCAGTAGGGGTCAAGAAACGGGTTCCCGGCCACCCGGTAAAGGTCGGTGATGGCCTTGCGCGGCGCCGTGCGATGGACGAAGATCAGGTCACCCGGGCACATCTCCTTGTGGCCGGACCACACCGTGCGGGCCTCTCTGTCAATGACCCCGTAGTTTTCCTCGCCGCAGGTCACCACCCAGTAGCGCCGGATGTCTTCGCGTGCCACGAACAACCGCCCCAGCCCGGCGTAGAGGAAGTACAACAGCCTCCCGAAGTTATTCTTCTGCCCGGGCCAAACCCGGCGGGCGAGCTGCAGCAGCGCGTCGTTCAACTGGAGATAGCGCTCCACGCCCTTCCGGCCGACTCGATCGAACGGCAGGCGGAACTCAGGTACTAGGTCGTAAAAATAAGCCATGCTGTCGAAGATTTCATTTTCCAGCGCAGACACCCGGTAATAGAGGAAGCGGTCCGGTTTTTTTTTCACTCAGCACCCGGGAGATTAACGTCACCTCATCGTGGAAATGGCCCCGCAGGCACTGGATCAGGTCCTCTGGCTCATCCGGCAGCCCGGCAGGAAGCTCAACCTGGCGCCCGTGGTTGAGCGCGGTCAGATCGTCGAGCAGCACCTGGCGGGGGTCCTGCCAGATGCTGACCTTGCGCAGCAGAACTTTCTCGTGTTTCTCAGCATCCTGTAATAGCCATTCAAGCAGCAATAGTATATTCATTCATGGTTATCCTGAGTGGGGGAAAAGGAATGAATGGAACGTTTCTGTTCTTCCATGCCGATAAACCAGAAGCTGCACTTGTTTACCGCCGTAGGAGCTGTGCATGTAATGTTCCAGTAGACGGGGTAAAGGAAATGACCGGTCATGAGAGGTTCAGTGTGCCTTGTGTGGATAGTCGTGCGAGGTTGTTTTCGTCTTATGGCAACCAATTCGCCAGTCACTGGGATTAATAAAAATTACCGTAGACCTGCAAGAATGCTATCATGCACAACAAAAAACGGCGGTCCGATCGGACCGCCGCCTCTGTGACTCACCTGGGACTCGAACCCAGAACCCACTGATTAAGAGTCAGTTGCTCTGCCAATTGAGCTAGTGAGCCGTTGACCCCCAAATTATACCCATTTCCGCCAGCTTGTCAATCCATTTTCAAGGGGCGACCCTTGCGCCCGCTCTCAGCCCTTCACCAGGATGGTACTGCGCCGGAAGGTACGAATGCCCACCGCCAGCAGGGCCGCGGCGATCACCCACAGGACCGCGCCGATGATCAGCGCCGCCGCCACGCCCAGGTAGAGCACCCCCGTGGCCTGGCCAACCAGCAGCGCCAGGACCACCAGCACCAGCGAACCCGAGAGCTGATAAGCGCCCATGAATGTCTTCACCCGGGCCGAGATCAGCACCGTCGCGCCGATGCCCAGCGCCGAAATCGCCGGGGTGACCCAGAAGATCAGCGGGTACCAGGCCGGCAGGGGGAACCACACGCGGCCCATCACCGGCCAACCCAGGCCGTTTACCACCAGGGTGTAGCCCAGGAAGGAGAACAGGGTCACGGCGAAGGCGGGCACCCCCGCGGCCAGTACCTTGCCCAGGAAGAGCTCTGAATCGCGCACCGGGGTGTACAGCAGCGCTTCGAGCGTCTTGCGCTCCAGCTCGCCGGCGAAGGATTCGGCCGCGATCACCGCCGCGAACATGATGGGCATGATCAGGAAGAAGGGGGCAAACAGGTAGCCCAGGAACAAGACAATCCCGGACTGCACCAGGTCCAGGCCGTCCAGATAGGCCGTCATGGCGGGGGGCAGGGCCCTCAGCATCAGCTCCAGCTCGGGGTCGTTGAAGGCCATCTGCGCGTACTCCAGGTCCGAGCCGGCGGCCAGCAGCAGCCCGGCGGGCAGCACCACCACGAAGATCAGCGGGACGATGACCATCGGCAGCCAGGCCGACCGGTTGCGGCGCACTTCGCGCCAGTCTTTGCGGGCGATGGCCCAGATTCGCTCGAAGTTCATGCGCGCACCTCCTCAGCGGACTGCTGCAGTTTGAAGTAGACGTCCTCCAGCGAGACGTGCTCGGGCTGCAGGCGCAGCAGCCGGGCGCCCATCTGCATAAGCGCGGAGGCCACATCTGGCACGATTGATGCATCCTTGATCTGCACCACCAGCTCGCGCGCAGGTCCGGCGGGGTTGGCGCCGGTTTCAACGCCCAGCACCCCGGGCAGGGCGCGCAGCCGGGGGAAATCAATTGAACAGGGCTCGTACAGCTCCACCTGCAGCCGCTGACCGGGCAGCAGGCGCTGCGCCAGCTCATCCAGCGAGCCGACCGCCAGCAGCCGCCTCGGGGCCATGATGGCCACACGGTCGCACAGGCGCTCGGCTTCCGAGAGGATGTGAGTGCACAGCACCACAGTCATCCCCTCCTGCCGGGTGACTTCGGCGATCCAGTCGCGCACCTGAGCCGAGGCTTCCGGGTCCAGCCCGGCGGTGGGTTCGTCCAGGAAGAGCAGCTCGGGCCGGTGCAGCATGGCGCGGGCCAGCGCAAGGCGCTGCTTCATGCCCTTGGAGAAGGCCCCGGCCAGGTCGTCGGCCCGGGCGGTGAGGTCGAACTGCTCCAGCAGCCAGTTCACACGCTCAGCCCGCTCGCGCGCCGGTACGCCGGACAGGGTGGCGAAGAACATCAGGTTCTGGCGGGCGGTCAGGCGCTCGTACAGGGCCGGGGTTTCGGTGAGCACGCCGGTGCGGGCGCGCACCTGCTCTCCCTGGCGGGCCGGATCCAGCCCCAGCACGCGGATGGTGCCGGAAGTCGGGGTGAACAGGCCGTTGAGCAGGCGGATGGTGGTGGTCTTGCCGGCGCCGTTCGGCCCCAGCAGGCCAAAGACCTCGCCCTGCCGCACCTCAAAGGTCAGGCCGTCCAGCGACTGGCGCGGGCCGTAGTAGTGGGTGAGCCGGTCAACTTCAATTACGTTGAACATGTTAGCATCCTTTGTTTCACGTGAAACACGCCCGACCGGCAAACCCTGGCCCGGGTGTTTCACGTGAAACCTCTCAGTGTTCCGGGGCTTCCTCGGTCCGGGTCAGTTCGGCCTGCTGCGCCAGCGAGACCATGCCGGTCAGCCCGCCCAGGTTCATGGTGTCCACCGCCGAGGAGGGCACGATCACCATAGCGCCGCGCTCCTTCAAGCCCTCGAAGAGCATGTTCATGGCGCGCAGGTGCAGCGCGGTGGGGTTGTTGCGGTAAGCCAGCGACGCTTCGGCGAACGAATCGGCAATCTGCTTCTCCGATTCGCCCAGGATCACGCGTGCCTGGCGCTCCCGCTCGGCCTGCGCCTGGCGGCTCATGGCCTCTTCCAGCGCCTGCGGGATGATAATGTCGCGGATCTCCACCGACTGCACCGAGATGCCCCAGGGGGTGGTGCGCTCGTCGATGATCTGCTGCAGCTCGATGTCCATGTACTTGCGGCCGACCAGGATCTGCGCCAGGTCCATCTGGCCGATCACCTCGCGCAGCGCGGTCTGCGCGGCCCAGGCGATGGCGACCCGGTAATCTTCCACCTCCAGCGCGGCCTTTTCGGCGTCCCAGACCACCCAGAAGAGCACCGCGTCCACGTCCACGGGCACGGTGTCCTTGGTGAGCGTCTTTTCGGCGTTGAAGGGGGTGACCATCACGCGGTGGTCAATCCACACCGGGGTGGAGTCGATCACCGGGATGATCCAGAACATCCCCGGGCCCTTCAGCCCGTGAAAGCGGCCCATGCGCAGCACCACGGCCTTTTCCCACTGCTGCGCCACCTTGAGGCTGAAGAGCACGTACAGGCCCGCCAGCATCAGCACGCTAAAGATGATCCCGATCCACAGATCCGATATCTGCCCGTCGAGCAGCACAGCCACCACCGAGGCGATGACCAGGATGACGATAAAGATGGCCAGCCCCAGGGGGCTGATGCGAATGTTGTCCACCGGCTTCGGCCTGGGCAGTTTGGAGGCGCTGCCCCGGTCTGACTGATCCGGGTCTTCCGAACGTTTCCTGTTTTTCATACCCTCTCCTCATTTTTCCAGCCGTTCGGGCTGGTGTAGTTCAACCGGTTCATCCCCGCCGGACAGGGCTGCCTGCACCGCGCGGGTGATCTCGCTGTCCGTGTAGCCGTCCCGCCGGGCCTCTTCGACGAAGACGCGGGCACGCTCGGCCAGGCCCTCGCGGCGCAGGGCTTCCAGCGCGGCGCCGGTGGGGGGCTCCCAGATGTAGGTGCCCCGGCCGCGCTGGGTGGAAATCAGCCCGGCCTCGTCCAGCTGGCGGTAGGCGCGGGCCACGGTGTTGAAGTTGACCCGCAGCTCGGTGGCCAGCTGGCGCACGGTGGGCAGCTGGTCGCCCGGGCGCAGCTGGCCGGAAGCCACCCGCAGGCGAATCTGCTCCACGATCTGGGTGTAGATCGGGACCTGCGAACGAAAATCCAGGCGGATGGACAGGTTGTCCGGCACGGGCAGCTCCATATGTATCAATGTATCAATGTAATAATTGTATACAGAGCTGCCCGGAGAGTCAAGGGGGAATGATCAGGGAAGCAGCTGCAGTTTGTACTCCGGCGGCAGGGGCATGGAGCCTTCCCAGACCACCTGGCGGAACTCGTCCGGCGAGGTGTTGCCCTCGGTGTTGATCAGCAGCACCTGCGAATCCGGCCCCAGCCCGAGCGCCTCGCGCAGCTCGCGGCCTTCCGGGCGGGCCATGATCATCATCAGCATGCCCAGCGTCACGGCGCCCGATTCGCCCGAGATCACCTGCGGATCGCCCAGCAGCGGCACGCCGTAGACGCGCATGCCCAGCGCGGCGACGTAGTCCGGGCATCTGGCAAATACGTCCGCCGTGGCCGAGAGCAGCTGCCAGGCCTGGGGGTTGGGCACGCCGCAGGCCAGCCCGGCCATGATGGTGTCCAGGTCGCCGGTCACGGTCTGAATCTGCCCGTCGGGCGCGGTGGCCGAGGCGTAGAGGCAGGCGGCCTTGTCCGGCTCGACCACCACCGAGACCGGGCGGTCCTCGCCGAACAGGTTGGCGTAGTAGCCGATGGCCGATGCCGCCAGCGAGCCAACCCCGGCCTGCACAAAGATGTGCGTCGGGCGGGTCAGGCCCTGGGCGGCCAGCTGCTCCTGGGCCTCGCTCAGCAGGGTGGTGTAGCCCTGCATCACCCAGCGGGGGATGTCCTCGTAGCCGGGCCAGGAGGTGTCGGAGATCACCTGCCAGCCTTCGCGGCGGGCGTCCTCGTTCACCTGGCGCACGGCGTCGTCGTAGTTGCCGTCCACCACCACCACGCGGGCGCCGTTGGCCTGGATGTTCTGGATGCGGGCCAGCGAGGTCAGCCGGTGGACGTAAATGACCGAGTTCAGCCCCATCTGGAGGGCCGACCAGGCCACCCCGCGGCCGTGGTTGCCGTCGGTGGCGGCGGCGAAGGTCAGCCCTTCCAGCTTTTCGCGCAGCGGGCCGGCGGTCAGCTCTTTAAAGGGAATGTCCTGCCCGTCCAGGCCCAGGTACTTAAGGGCCACCCGGTAAATGGCGTACGAACCGCCCAGCACCTTGAAGGACTGCACGTGCATGCGGGCCGATTCATCCTTGACCCAGATGCCGCCCAGCCCCAGGCGGGAGGCCAGGTGGGTCAGCCCCTTGAGCGGGCTCATGCGGTAGGCGGGGATTTGCTGGTGAAAGCGCCGCACCTGGCGGGTGCGCTCCAGCGGCAGGATGCAGGAAACCGCCTCGTGCACCTTTTCCGCTGGCTGGCGGGGTCGCAGGGTCCACTCTATGGGTAATGCTGTCATGATGTACCTCCGATGGTGATCAGGCCGCAGGAAAATCTAGCGGCCCGGTCATCATTATAGCCCGACTTGACCGGGATGAATTTCCGCCCGGTCCGGGGCAGGATCAGGTACAATTGATACAGACCAGAACGCCAGCGGGCTCCGCGCGCGAGACGCTGGCGGGCGGGTTTTCAGGGGGGTCCTTCTCATTCTCAGCCGATGAACCATCATTACCATATCAGGAGTAAGGAATGGTTGAGCCACAGATTTATATTACCACCTCGGACCGCGACAAGCTTCGCGAGCTGATCACCAACGCGAAGTACGGCGAGTACCGCGGCAGCCCGTATTTGCAGCGCCTGTCGGAGGAGCTGGACCGGGCTGTTGTTCTCCCGCCCGAAAAAATCCCCGGAGATGTGATCACCCTGCGCTCCACCGCCGTGCTGGTGGACCAGGAAAGCCAGGAGGAGATGACCTACACGCTGGTCTTCCCTGAAGAGGCCGACATCCTGGAGGACAAGATTTCGGTGCTGGCGCCCATCGGCACGGCCATGCTGGGCTACCGGGTGGGGGACACGTTCGAGTGGGAGACACCGGACGGCAAGCGGAGAATTTTTGTCAAGGCGGTCCTTTTCCAGCCCGAGGCATCGGGTGATTACCAGTAAGCATGTGGCCACCGGCAGGGGCGGTCCCGGCGGACCGCCCTTTTTTTATGCCGGGCGGGGCCATTCTGCGCGCGGGCGTGCGAAACGCCGGTGAGCAGGCGTTTGGGTCCATGCGGCGACAAATGTAGTACAATACGACTCACTTTATCTCCGGAGTACATTCAATGAACGATCGACCGGCTGTGCTCGGCGGCACGCCCGTCTTTGAGCAAAAAGTCAACATTGTCCGCCCGGTGCTGCCGCAGCTGCCCGAGATGGCGTCCGATATGGAAGCCATCCTGCAGTCCGGCATGGTGACCAAGGGACGCTATCTGCGCGCCTTCGAAGACGCCGTGCGCGAGCACCTTGGCGTGCGCCACGCCGTGGCGGTTTCCTCGTGCACCTCGGGGCTGATGCTGACCTACCGCGGCCTTGGCCTGACCGGTGACGTGGTGGTGCCTTCCTTCACCTTCATGGCCACGGTGGCCGCGCTGGTGTGGAGCGGCCTGCGCCCGGTATACGCCGACGTGGACCCGGAAACCACCAACCTGGACCCGGCCGCGGCCGAGGCGGCCATCACCCCGAACACCTCCGCCATTGTGGCGGTGCACAACTTCGGCAACCCGGCTGCCGCGGACGAGCTGGCCGCCATCGCCCGCAAGCACGGGCTGAAGCTGATCTTCGACGCCGCCCACGGCTTCGGCGCCCGCTATCAGGGCCGGCCCATCGGCGAGCAGGGCGACGCCAACATTTTCTCGCTCAGCCCCACCAAGCTGCTCATCGCCGGTGAGGGCGGCATCGTGGCCACCAACGACGACGAGCTGGCCGAGCGCATCCGCCTGGGCCGCGAATACGGCAACGACGGCCATTACGACACGGTCTTCGCCGGGCTGAACGCGCGCATGTCCGAGTTCAACGCCCTGCTGGGGTTGAAGTCGCTGGGCATGCTCGAGGCGGCCGCGGCCAGCCGAAATGAGACCGCCGCCCGCTTTGAGGAGTGGCTGGGCCGCCTGCCGGGGGTCAGCTTCCAGAAGGTGCGCCCGGGCGACCGCTGCTCTTACAAGGACTTCTCGATTGTGATCGACCCCGAGAAATTCGGGATGAACCGCGACGAGCTGGCTCTGGCGCTGGCGGCCGAAGGGGTGGACACGCGCAAGTATTATTACCCGGCGGTGCATCACCAGTCGGCCTACGCCGCCTACTACCAGGGGCAGCCGCTGCCGGCCACCGATCTGCTGGAGACGCATTCGCTCTCGCTGCCCATCTGGTCGCACATGCCTGTGGAGGTGACCGAGGGCATCTGCCGGGCGATTGAGCGCATTCACCTGAACGCCCGCGCCGTGCGCGAGCAGCTGGGCGCCGGTCAGAGAGCCTAGAGGAAGGGGCATGGGGGACCATCCCGCCGCCGCGCCGCTGGCGCTGGTCACCGGGGGAGCCGGTTATGTGGGTTCGGCCCTGCTGCCGCGGCTGCTGGAAAGCGGCTGGCGGGGGCGCGTGCTCGACTGCCTGCTGTGGGGCCGATCCGCGCGTCGAGCTGGTGGAGGGCGATTTTCGCGACGAGGCGACCGTCGTGCGCTGCCTGCGCGGGGCAGACGCGGTGGTGCACCTGGGCGGCGTGGTCGGCGACCCGGCCTGCGACCTGGACGAGCGCCGCACGCTGGAAATCAACGTCACCGCCACGCGGCTGCTGGCCGAGGCGGCCCGGCGTACCGGTGTGAGCCGCTTTGTGTTCGCCTCCACCGGGGCGGTCTACGGCGCCTGCGACCGGCGCATGGACGAGGACGCGCCGCTCAACCCGGTCTCGCTCTACGCCCGCTCCAAGATCGCCGGCGAGCGCATCCTGCTGGAGATCGCCGGGGAGGATTTTTCGCCCACCATCCTGCGCTTCGGCACCATTTTCGGCCTCTCGGGCCGGGCGCGCTTCGACCTGGTGGTCAACCTGCTCACCGCGAAGGCGCTGGTGGACGGGCGCATCACCGTGTACGGCGGGAACCAGTGGCGCTCGTTTGTGCATGTGGACGACGCCGCCCGGGCGGTGCTGGCCGCGCTGCAGGCGCCCCGCGAGTTGGCCCACGGGCAGATCTACAACACCGGTTCGGATACCGAGACGTACACCATCCTGCACATCGGCGAGCTGATCGCCCGCATGGTGCCGCAGGCGAGGCTGGAGGTCACCCCGGCGCAGGATGCCAGCGATTACCGCATCGACTGCGCCAAGATCGCCGGCCAGCTGGGCTATCACGCGGTGTGGACGGTGGCGAGAGGGGTGGAGCAGGTCCGCGCCGCGCTGGAGAGCGGGCAGGTGCGGGATTATACGGATGAGCGGTATTCGAATGTGAAGTATATGGCGGGGAGCGGGAGGGACCGGCTCCCTCCGCTCGGCGAGCAGTGGGAGGAGGGGCTCCAGGAGCGCCTGGAGCGCGCGCTGGGGGGATAAGCTCCTGTCCCTCATGGGCGAAGCCTATCGGGGTACCCCCATTACCTTGTAGGCCGGGGTGTCATCTACCCAACCCCCATCTGCCCTCATGGGCAAGCCCATGGGGGTGCCGGGGGATGGGTGGGCGGCAGCCCCGATTCCCCGCCCGGCCCCCGCGGGGGCTATAATGAACCCGAAGGGTTCTACTAAAGGGGGCCATTGTGCGCTGGAGACGGGTTCTGCTGCGGAGCGCAGTTCGGCTGGCCCTGCTGGCCGCGCTGGTGCTGGCAATCTGGACGGCGATCGCCGGGCCGGTCACCGTGCTGCGCGTAATCCGCTACGGCGACACGCAGATCGACGATTTCCTCCACTACCCTTACCGGGAGATGGCAGCCAGCCCATCCCCGTACCTCTTCACCGCAGCCCTGCATGAAGGCCCGCTGACCGTCCCGCTGCCGGCTGGAGGCGAGGGCGACCTGGACGCGCTGCTGGAATCCTCCGGCACCATCGCGCTGCTGGTGCTCAAGGACGACCGGCTGGTGCTGGAGCGCTACTACCAGGGCCATTCGGCCGACGCGCGCTCGCAGTCCTTCTCCATGTCCAAATCCATCCTCTCGCTACTGGTCGGGGCGGCGCTGGAGGACGGGCTGTTCCAGTCGCTGGACCAGCCGGTGACCGACTTCATCCCCGAGCTGGCCGGCCGCGGCTACGAGCGGGTCACCATCGCGCACCTGCTCAGCATGACCTCGGGCAGCGCCTATGTCGAATCCGACAACCCCTTCGGCGTCCACGTGATCCTGAACTACACCCCCAACGTGGAGGAGCGCCTGCTGCGGGTGGGTATGGAGGTCGGGCCGGGGACGGTCTGGCGCTACAAGTCGGGGGACAACGCGCTGCTGGGGCTGGCGCTTTCGCGGGCGCTGGCGCCGCGCACGCTGAGCGAGTATATGCAGGAGCGACTGTGGGTTCCGCTGGGGATGGAGGCGCCCGGCCTGTGGAGCCTGGACCGCGAGGGCGGGCTGGAGAAGACCTGGTGCTGCCTGGCTGCCGTGCCGCGCGATTTCCTGCGGCTGGGGAGGCTGGCGCTGCGCGAAGGCGAGTGGCAGGGGGAGCAGATCCTGCCCGCGGAGTGGGTGCGGCAGTCCACGCAGGTCGGGCGGGCGGCTGAGGCCGGCTGGGACGAGGCCTACAGCGCCATCGGCGTGCGGGACTACGGCTACCAGTGGTGGCTGCTGTCCGCCGAAGAGGGCAGCTACCTGGCCAACGGCAAGGACGGGCAGTTCCTGTATATCAACCCGGCCCGGCAGGCGGTGATTCTGCGGCTGGGCTGGAGCATGGGTGAAATGCCGCTCAGCCAGTGGCTGGCGCTGTTCGACCATCTCGCGGCGAGGGAGTGGTAGGGGGCTTCAGGCGCTTTCGGGGACCTGGCCCTGCTCCTCCAGCAGCTCTTTGAGCCGGGGGTGACCGGCGTAAGCGCCCCAGTACTTGGGCGGCAGGCAGGCGGCGATGCGCACCATGATCTCGTCGGTGTGCTCTTTCAGCTGCTCTTCGCGCCGGCTGCGCTCCAGCGGGGGCAGGGTGAAGGCCGGGCCGAAGCGGGCCACAAAGCGAGGTTTGCGCAGCCGCATTAAATCACGCATGCCGGTCTCGGTGCCGGTCAGACCCACCGGGACGATGGGCACCCGGGCGCGCTCCGCCAGCAGCGCGGTGCCGGGCTTGCCGGGCAGCAGCTGGCCGATTTCGCTGCGCGTGCCCTCGGGGGCGATGCCCAGCGCCTTGCCGGCGCGCAGCTCTTCGATGGCCTTGCGGAAGGCGGTAAAGTCGGCCTCGTTCCGGTCCAGCCAGATGGCTCCGGCGGCGGTGATGATCCAGCGGAAGAAGGGGTAGCGCTGGTACTTATCGGCCACCAGAGCGGTGATATCGGCACGCACCGGGTTGATGAACAGCAGGGGGATGTCCAGGCGGCTCATGTGGTTGGTGGCCACCAGCACGCCTCCGGTGCGCGGCAGGTGCTCGGTGCCGTAGAATTCAGTAACGGTCAGCCAGCGAAATAGGCGGACAAACAGGGCTTGCATCTGGTCGCGGGTCATGCGGCCGCTCTCCTCAAGGTTGGTTCGCTGCGAAGCGGGATTGTGGATACGGATATTTTAATCCAGCCGCGGCGTCACAGGAAGAAACCCCGGGCTGGCAGAAAGGGTGCGCTCAGGGGGCCGTGGGGACCGGATGGTCCGGCTCCACTTCCTCTTCCGCCGGCTCGGCGGCGGGGCGCAGGCTGCGGTTGAAGCGCCACAGGATGATCAGGTTGAACACTGCCAGCAGCACCAGGGCCGGCAGCGAGATCGCGCTGAGCGCCCGCAGCAGCGGGTCCGAGAGGGTCACCCCGCCGGCCACCTGCACGGCCAGCGGCGAGAAGCCCCACAGCAGGCCGAACACGTTCCAGGCGGCGTGGATGGAGAGCGCCGCGGCGTAGGAGCCCAGCAGCTTGAGGTAGCTGCCGCCGCTCCACACGCTGGCCAGGCCCCAGCCGGTCAGCCCGGCGGTGACGATGTGCAGCAGCCCGGTGCCGAAGCGCCCGGCCAGCACAAACAGCGGCCCGGCCTCGGCGGCGGAGGAGAGCGTGCCCAGAGTCTCCAGCAGGGCGAAGCTGGCCCCGCAGACCATGCCGGCCCACAGGCCCTGGGCCGGGTTCAGCTTCTTGCCGCCCAGCAGGAACATGCCCAGGGGCTTGAAGGTCTCTTCGACCAGCGGAGCGAGCACGGCGATGACGAACAGCAAACCGTAGATCACCACCGGCTGGGTGGCCAGCGGCCCGAACAGCTCCAGCAGGGCGTCGGGGCCCATCTCCGGCAGGGTCGAAAGCCGCTCAAGCAGCGCCTGCAGCTCCAGCGCAACGGACGGGTTGGCCTGCAGCCACAGCCCCAGCCCGGTCAGGATGATGGCGATGGCCAGCAGCTCCACTACCATAATCAGCGGCAGGGAGAAGATGGCGGTGAAGGCAAACAGTCCCCAGGTGCGCTGGGGACGGGCGACCGGCAGGCCGCGGCGGCCGAATTCCAGGTACCAGAGGATGGGGATGCCTACCCCGGCCAGCAGCACCGGCGGCAGCAGCCAGCCGGCCAGGGAGGAGCTGTACAGGGCCTGCGCCCCGGCGGCCAGCAGCGGCCAGAGCAGCATGAAGGCGCTGGCCAGCACAAAGCGGCCCCGGTCGGGCCGGGCCGCGGCGGGGCGGCCGCGCAGGCGGCGGAAGGCGTAGTAAACGGAAAGGAACAGCAGACCGCTGACCAGCCCGGACGCCCAGGCCAGAATCAGCATCGACAGCCCCATGCTCCCCGGGTTGGTCACCGCGCTGGCGGCCAGCACCACCGTCACCAGCAGCGCAAGCAGCGATCCCCCGAGGCTGACAATCAACTGCAGCAGCGAGGGCCAGTGAAAGTCGCTGGCGGGCCGTTCGGGAGGCAGGGGGCTGTCGTAGACCATAGGGCTAATTCACCTCGATAATCACGTCCAGCAGCAGGTCCGGATCGGGCAGGGGGCCGGACTCCTGCGGGTTGCGCGGGGTCAGGCTTTCCACCACGTCCATGCCTTCGATCACCTCACCGAAGATGGTGTAGCCGCCGTTCAGGTTCTCGGCCGGGCCGTAGGTGATGAAGAACTGCGAGCCGTTGCTGTCGGGGCCGGAGTTGGCCATGGCCACCAGGCCGGCGCGGTCGAAGACCAGCCCGTCGACGATCTCGTTGCGGAACTCGTAGCCGGGGCCGCCGTAGCCGGTGCCGGTCGGGTCGCCGGTCTGGGCGACGAAGCCGGGCAGCACGCGGTGGAAGGGCACGTTGTCAAAGTAGTCATGATTGGCCAGGAAGACGAAGCTGTTGACCGTCACCGGGGCTTCCTCGGCGAACAGGCGCAGGGTGACGTCGCCCCTGGAGGTCTTGAGCACGGCGGTGTATTCCTTGCCTTCCTCCAGCACCTGCTCCGGGCAGGCGTCGAACTGCTTTTCCTGCAGGCGGGTCAGCTCGACCACCGCGGTGAGGGTGCGGCTGTCCCAGGGCAGGCCGTCGGCCGGGTGGAAGAGCACCTGGTCACCCACCATGATGAAGATGGAAGGCGTGCCGCTCAGCCCGATGGAGAAGGCTGTGTCGGTGGAACTCTGCACGGCCTGTTTGACGGCTTCACTCTGCATATCGCTGGCGAAGCGGTTGGCGTCCAGGTTCAGCTCGACGGCGCGTTCCTCCAGCCAGTCCGTGAACTGGTCCACGGTCATGCCCGTCCACACCTGCTCGCGGGCGGCGGAGAAGATGGCGTGGTACATTTCCCAGAACTTGCCCTGCAGGCCGGCGGCCTCGGAGGCGCGGGCGGCCAGGTTGGCCTTGTCGTGGATGGATTCCAGCGGCAGGTGGCGGTAGACCAGGCGCACATCGTCCGGGTAGGCGGCCATCAGCGCGTCCAGCTCGCCGGCGGCCAGGGCACAGTAGGGGCACTCAAAGTCCGAGTACTCCACCAGGGTGATCAGCGCGTCGTCCGGGCCGAGGATGTGATCGTCTTCGGTGATCGGGGGCAGGCCGACTTCGGCCGGGCTGTAGGGGTCGGGCAGGGACTGCACCACCTGGCAGACGAAGTCCTCGCTGCCGGCGGGCGCGGTGCTGCCCTGGGCGGGGGCGGAGGTCTCAGCCGGCGCGCCGGTGGGCTGCACGGCAGCGGTGGGTGCCTGGGTTTCGGCGGGCGGTGTGGCAGCCTGGCAGGCGGAGAGGGCCAGCGCCAGGGCGAGAAGGATGAACAGGGGTTTGCGCATGCGGAGTGAACCTTTCTTAAGGTGTGCGCTCAGCGGGGGGCCGGCAGGGCGGCGCTGACCGCGGCGCGAATAGCTGATTGTACCACCTCCACCGGGCGGGAGGCGTCGACCACGCGCCAGCGCTGCGGCTCGGCGGCGGCCATCTCCAGGTAGCCTTCGCGCACCCGGCGGTGGAAGGCCAGCTCGCTGGCGTCCAGGCGGTTCCACTCGTCCCCGCCGCGGCGGCGGCGCTGCAGGCCGGTCTCCACGTCCACGTCCAGAAGCAGGGTCAGGTCGGGCTGCAGCCCGCCGGTGGCGAAGCGCAGCATCTGGCGCAGGATGCCCAGGTCCACCTGGTGCCCGTAGCCCTGGTAGGCCAGGGTGGAATCGCCGAAGCGGTCGCACAGCACCAGGCCGCCCTTTTCCAGGTGGGGGCGGATGATCTCGGCCACGTGCTGGGCGCGGGCGGCCAGGAAGAGCAGGATTTCGGTGTTGGGGCGCATGGCGGTGTTTTCCATGTCCATTAGAATGGCGCGCACCTGGTCACCGATGCGGGTGCCGCCCGGCTCGCGGGTGGTGAGCACGTCAAAACCCTGCTGGCGCAGGTATTCGGCCAGCAGGGGGACCTGAGTGGATTTGCCGCTGCCGTCAGGGCCTTCGAAGGTGATGAACATAGGCTATTCGCGGAAGATACGCACCCGCCGGTTGGGCTCCTTGCCGTAGGAGTGAGAAACCAGGTTGGCTTCGCGGGCCATCTCGTGCTGCATGCGCCGGATGGCGGCCCCGGCCGGGGGCAGCTCGGCCCAGCGCTTGCCGCTGAGCACGCTCTGGATGGCGGCCTGGGTCTGCGCGGCCAGGATGTCCCACTCGGTGGGCGAGCCGGTCTCGGTGGAGAGGTTGAACATCTCGGCCAGTGACTGCTCCATCTGGTGGATGGTGTTGGCGCGCAGCACGTAGATGGGCATGCCGCGCTCCTCGGCCTCCAGGATGGCCTGCTGGCGAGAGCGGTAGTAGGTGCGCAGGGTGATGAGCACCTCGGCTTCGTTGATGTCCTTGACAATGTTGGCCGGCACGCCCAGCCGCCGGGCGGCCTGCTGCAGGCGGTTGCGGGCCACGCCGTAGGGGTAGATGGCCACGGGCCGCAGCGAGGAAACGCGCACCGGGGTGGGCTCGTAGTCGCCGGCGGCCACGGCCTGGCCCTCTTCAGCGGGCGGCAGGGGGCTGGCGCGCACCGGGCCGCGCTTCGAGTCGCGCTTTGGTTCGCGCTCGACCTCGCGGCCGTTGCCGAAGGCGCGGCGGAAGCCCTCGCGCGGGCTGGGCTTGGCGGCGGTGGGCACCGAGGCCTTCTCGATGTGCACCTGGCCGTTCTCGTCGCGGTAGCGCAGCTCGGGGTTGAGCGGGTAGCCGCGCAGCAGCGCGTCCACCGCGGCGGCCACGTCCGGATGGATCACCAGCTGGTCGCGCTCCTGCAGCTCGATGAGCACGTCGAAGGTGGGCGGGGCGCGCCGCTCGAGCACGGTCTTCTGGGTGCCGCGCCGGCGGGCCTCCTCGTCCGAGAGGGTCACCGATTCAATCCCGCCGACCAGGTCAGAGAGGGTGGGGTTGAGCAGCAGGTTCTCCAGCGTGCGGCCGTGGGCGGTGGCCACCAGCTGCACGCCGCGCTCGGCGATGGTGCGGGCGGCCAGGGCCTCCAGCTCGCGGCCGATCTCGTCGATGACGATCACTTCGGGGTTGTGGTTCTCAACCGCCTCGATCATCACCTCGTGCTGCAGGGAGGGGGTGGCCACCTGCATGCGGCGGGCCTGGCCGACGGCCGGGTGGGGCACGTCGCCGTCGCCGCCGATCTCGTTGGAGGTGTCCACAATCACCACGCGCTTGTTTTCGGCCAGGATGCGGGCCGCCTCGCGCAGGATGGTGGTCTTGCCGATGCCGGGCTTGCCCAGCAGCAGGATGCTGCGGCCGGACTCGATCAGGTCCTGGATGATGTCGATGGTGCCGTAGACGGCGCGGCCGACGCGGCAGGTCAGACCGACGATGTGGCCGCGGCGGGAGCGGATGGCGGAGATGCGGTGCAGGGTGCGCTCCAGGCCGGCGCGGTTGTCGGCGTCAAACTCGCCGATGCGGGCGATGACGTAGTCCAGGTCCTCACGGGTGGTCTCGACCGGGCTGAGCTCGATCTCCTGGCCGACAAAGCGGGCTTTGGGGACGCGGCCCAGGTCGAGCACGATCTCCAGCAGGTTATCGGTGTTGTCCGCCTGGCGAACGGCTTCGGCGATCACCGGCGGCAGGACACCCATCAAGGCCTCTAAATCGTCAGTTATACGTCTCTGTGTCATTCCTTCCAATCCTACCAGTACGGGCTGCCGGCCCTAAGGTTGGGTTAATTCTACTCACAATTACCCTGGCAGCGGGCCGCCGTCGGTCTGAATCGGCTCGGCTTTCGGCCCGGCCATGATGGGCTGGGCGCGCTCCAGGGCGGCGCTGCGCACGGACTGCAGGCCCACGCGCTGGGTCTGGACCATGTGCTTGATCATCAGGGCCTGCTGGGGGCCGGGCTGGGCGCCCAGGGCTTCGAGCGCCGGCTGCACCCAGGACTGGTAGGAGCGCACGCCCAGGTAGACCGGCCGCCGCCCGCTGGGGGCCAGGCTGCGCAGCAGCGAGAGCAGCACCCGGTCCAGGTGGGCCACGTTGGGGTGGATGATGGGGGTGAGGTAGATGCCGCGCGGGCCGGCGTGGCCCTCGGCGTAGCCCATCACTTCACCGTCCTGGCAGTAGACCAGGCCCTTCATCACCTGTCCGTTAAGCGACTCGGCGCCCTGCACCAGCGGCGGGGCGAGGGTCTGGTAGAGGGAGCGCACGGCGAACTTCTGCACCGGCGAAAGCGGCTGCCAGCAGTCCTCCGGGCACTCGCCGGTCAGGCTGGCGCCGTTCAGCTTGAACAGCTTCTGCCAGGCGTAGATGGTGAAGCCGGCCCAGCGCAGCGGGTCGACCGCGCGGGAGCGCTCGTCGACCTCGGCCAGCAGGTGCAGCGCGCCGCGGTCGGCGGCCTGCCAGGCCAGATCTTCCAGCAGCGCGCCCAGCACGGGCGATTCGAGGCTGCGCTCGGGCAGCACGAAGCCGAGCCGGGCCGAGTGCTCGTTCAGGCAGTAGTTGACCTGCCCGATCAGGAACTGGTTGTCCTGGCGCGAACGGCACAGCGCAGTGTAGGAGACCCGGCTGGGGCTCAGACTGCCGAAGAACGCCCGCCGCAGGGAATAGCCGCGGGTGAGCGCCAGACTGTTGTCAAAATACTGGACCTGGCCGCGGTAGCGGTGCATAACCCAGAGGTCATACCAGGTGACAGGCCGGATTCTGATGGTTCCCTCTCCCTCTTCCATGCCCCCTGCGCGGGAGCATGGTGTAAATCCGCTGATCTCCAGCGTGATTCATTTTATCACGCCCGGGCACCCCGGGCAAATGGGGAGGTTCACGGGGGTGTCGGGGACGGCGGCCCCCTCCCTCGCGAACGCGCAGTGGATGTTCCCCGGGTGGCCGGGTTGGCTTCCACCCATCCCCCCGCCCCCTTCCCATAGCAGCCAGGCTGCTGGCTCCCTGGTCTGTCACTGGGAAGGGGGAATAGTATTTCAGTGGAGGAAGGCGCGAAATCTGGCCGGTTTCGCGCCTTCCTCCACACCAGCCATCCACACTTCCGGCCGGGGAGGTTTTTTCAACACCTTTCCAGTATGCAGGGGGTTGACCTCTCCTCCTCAGAACTCTTCTCCCCCTTCCCTAAAGGGAAGGGGGGGTCACCCCCATGGGGG
>CZCB01006879.1_pt1 | contig 18318 bp, 17 predicted proteins | sample 591991 | NCBI WGS metagenome assembly CZCB01 (sample SAMEA3556809, study PRJEB10932) | anaerobic digester metagenome | reverse complement strand
AGAACATGATCGGAATTCTGATTATTTGTAATTTTGTATAAAATTTTTAACACCAAAGTAGTAAAGTATTTATTTCTAAATATTCAAATAGGTAGCGAAAGGATGTGCATGGAAAGTCTAGAAAGGAGGGAGGAATGGTGAAAAGGAATGAGAATCACAAACACGATTATGAAAATTTAATCGATATGTTTCCCTGTGCCCTCTATGTGATTAGAGATTCAGTGGTGATTGATTGTAACAGTACGGCGGTAAAAATGTTTGGCTGTAAGAGTAAGGATGAGATTTTAGGGCAAAAACCCTATGAGTTTTCACCTGAAAAACAGCCGGACGGGCGTTCTTCAATTGAAAAAGGTCAGGAGATTATTCAAAATGCCCTGAAAAGTGAGAAAGAGATAGTTTTCAAATGGATGCATAAGAGAAAAAACGGCGAAATTTTTGTGGCTGATATTATTATTTACAATAAGAACGGCACTCTTTATGCGGTGATGACGGACATTGACGAGATAGAGCAATTAAAAGGGAAGTTATCAGAAAAGAATTACCTCTACCGTATATTATTTGAAAACCATAAAAATGTGATGCTGTTAGTAGACCCCGGTACCGGTCAAATACTAGAGGCAAATCAGGCAGCCGTTAAATATTATGGATATAGTAAAGATGAACTTTTAAACATGAATATAAAGGAAATTAATGTTTTTAAATCTGAGGAAATTGACGTAGAAATGCATCGGGCGAAGACTGAAAGAAAGAACTATTTTGGGTTTGTGCACCGTTTGGCTAGCGGTGAAGAAAGGGAAGTGGAAGTTTACAGTTTTCCGGTGACGATAGACGATAGGGTATTGTTGTTCTCTGTAATTAATGACGTGTCAGACAGATTGTATAGGGAATTGATGCTTAATACCTTGTTTCTCAATTCACCCTATCCTATAGTTATTTTGGACAAAGAACAAAGAATTGTTAATATCAGCAAAAAATTCACTGATGTTTTCCAGTATACACTTGATGAGGCCAGGTGGAAGTATATTAATGAGTTGGTTTCTTTGCCGGATAATAAGGCTCAGATTGATAGCAACATTCAATTGATTTACCGGGGAGAAATTATTAAACAGGAAGGTTTAAGAAGGCGGAAAGACGGTACTTCGATTTATGTGGACATAATAGGTTATCCCGTAATAAACCGGCAGTCTATTATGGGGGCATATGTAATTTACAATGATATTTCGGAAAAAAAGGCTTATGAAGAGCAGTTGGTGCTGTTTAAAAAAATACTGGAGAATAATTCCGAGGGTGTAGTGATTACTGATGTTAAAGGTAATATTGAGTGGGTTAATACCGCCTTTGAAACAATAACGGGGTATAAACTGTCCGAAGCAAAGGGCTTAAATATGAACATTTTAAAATCGGGAATACAAGAGCGGCCATTTTATATTAATATGTGGCATGAATTGATAGACAAAGGAAAATGGAGCGGCGAGATATGGAACCGAACCAAGAAAGGCGAAATATATTCCGAATGGTTGACCATTAACAGCATTAGGGATAATTACGGCAAAACCACTCATTATGTAGGAATTTTTAAGGACCTTACGGAAAAGAAAAGAATCGACAGGCGGATGGCTGAGCTACAGCAAAAAGATTCTTTAACTGGGTTATATAACAGAGATTACTTCACTAAGCTTGTAGATAGCCAAATTAAGAGCAATAAAGAAGAGGGACAGTTTACAATTATTTTAATAGATATTGAAGGCCTCAAAGAAGTCAACAATTCTTTAGGGCATCATATTGGAGATAAATTACTGGTAGAATTTTCGAAAAGGTTACAGCTTGTGCTGTGGGATAAGTGTATAGTGTCAAGGTATTCCGGAGATGAATTTGCTGTTCTCTGTAACGATCAAGATGTTAAAAGTATAGTGAAAATAATGTTGGATATAATTAAACAGCCTTTTATGATTGAAAGCACAGTATTAAATGTGACGGCTAATATTGGGATTAGCAAGTTTCCTGATGACGGCGCAGATGCGGAGATATTGATTAGACACGCAGAAACTGCCATGTATAAATCCCAAGGAAAGCTGGAGAAGAAAGTAACCTTTTATTCCAAGGAAATGTCTGAAGAAATTGAGGAGAGGTTTTACATAGCAAATCTTTTAGCAAGAGCTATAGCCAACGGTGAGTTTCATGTTTATTACCAGCCCATATTTAATATTAATGATACGGAAAACATTGTAGGGATAGAGGCTCTTTTGCGCTGGAACAATCCGATTTTAGGAGATGTGCTGCCGGATAAGTTTATCCCTTTGGCCGAAAAAACAGGACATATTATAGCAATTGGGGAATGGGTGCTTAAGGAAGTCTGCAAACAAATTAATGCATGGAAAAAAGCAGGGTATTATACTTTCCCGCTGGCAATTAATGTGTCGGTAAAACAATTGGAAAAGATTGATTTTGCGAAAAGAGTAATAGAAATTTTGAGAGGACATGATGTTAAGCCGGAGAGCATCGAATTGGAAATAACGGAAAGCGTATCTTCAGGAAATCTGACAACCATTCTAAAAAACATTAAGGAACTGAAAAAAGAAGGATTTAAAATCTCTATGGATGATTTTGGGACAGGCTTTTCTTCTCTGGGACAGTTAGACCGGTTTGAACTGGATAAGTTAAAAATAGATAAGGTTTTCATAGATGATTTATTAAAGATTTCCAAGAAGCAAAACCTGGTAAAATCAATTATTGCCATGGCTAAAAGTTTGAATTTAACCGTAGTTGCAGAAGGAATAGAAACCAATGAACAATTATTATTCTTGCAGGAATATGGGTGCCATTTGGGGCAAGGATTTTTATTAAGTAAGCCACTGCCTCCGGAAAAAATGGGTAAATTACTTGCTAAATATAAAAAGAGAAAATAAGCATATTTCTTGGTAGGCATAGCAATATGAGAAACAACCAGTAAAGCAATGATTGCCAAAAAGATATATCTTTACAATAAAAACACTCTTTTCCCGGTATTGTGGGATGGGTAGTATTTAATGCATAATATAATAAAAAGTGCTGTCAATCGAGGTTAGAAAAATGATTAATGAGCTACTGGAAACCCTATCACAGCTAATTTACCAGAGTTTTTGGCTTGCACCTCTTTTGGCCCTGCTGGCCGGCGTATTAACGTCCATTTCACCTTGTTCTTTATCAAGTGTTCCTCTGATTATCGGTTATGTGGGAGGTACCGGAAATAATGACCCTAAAAAGGCTTTTCGATTGTCTTTAACATTTGCTTTGGGAATGGCAGTTAGCTTTACTGCACTTGGGGTTATTGCCTCCATGCTCGGCATGCTGATAGGGACAGCAGGCAGTTGGTGGTATATTGCCTTAGGCATATTAATGGTTTTAATGGCCTTACAGATATGGGAGGTTTATAATTTTATCCCTTCAACATATCTAACCAGTAAGAATACCAAAAAAGGTTACATAGGGGCATTCCTTACAGGAATCTTAGGCGGGGTATTTTCTTCCCCGTGTGCAACACCGGTTCTTATTGTTTTACTTGGTATTGTTGCAAAAAGCGGTAATATTGCCTGGGGTGTATTACTTCTGTTTTTTTATTCAGTTGGTCATAGTTTTTTAGTGCTTATTGCCGGAACATCCATGGGCTTTGTAAAGAAGATTACAGCAAGTAATAAATATGGAGTATTTAGTGAAGTTTTAAAGTATATAACGGGCGGAGTAATTTTATTTATTGGTTTTTATATGTTTTATTTGGGTTTTTAATAAGATGTAAAAAAAGGAGAAACCTTTTGGATTTAAGGTTTCTCCTTTTTTATATTTAAACAGAGAAATTGGTTTTTACAGCGGGAATTGTTTTAGAATAACCAAGGTAATATATTTCAGCTTGATAGTTGCCTTTAGGAAGTTCAGGCAGATAAATAAAGCTATAATAGGGACTTCGGGGGTGTAGTTCTCTGGTTTGGGGAGTCTGTGCGAATTTAACATGGTCTGAGAATTTCCAGTAGAAACCGTTATTTCCTCTTACTATAACTTCTACAATTTGGCTGGTTGGAAGTTGAAATCTCATAGTTTGGTTAGAAGTATTTTCCGCGGAAAAAACAATTTTAGGTTTAGTTTGGGTGCTGTACCAAGCACTAAAACTCAAATTGCTCTTTTCGGTTTTACTATTTAGACTTACTTTAATAGAGGCGGCGGGAATTTCAATTCCATTTAGACCGTTAAAGTAAGCTTTTAAGACAAAATTACCGGAAAGATTTTTGGGAAGTTCGGCTGAATATAATTTCATCTTTCCAGGTGCCAACCATTCAGTTTTTAAAGCTTGGCCATAATATTTATTATCTGAATATTTCCAGATACTTCTGCCTTGACCATCTATTAACTCTAAATCAATTTCTTTGGCAGTGGGGAATGAAAGCTTGGTATATTTGTTGCTGGTGTTTTGCACTAAAAAGTATGCTTTGTTAGCATTTTGATCGTACCATAGACTGTACTTTAGAGGGTCTTGGATACCATTGGTAATAGTAATACTTAAGTTGGCTACCGGTTTATTTCTATTCTGGATACCTTCAAAATAGGCATATAAATCATATTTTCCATTTGTCAGTTTAGGTAATTGGATTTTGAAATATTTAGCTTGGTTAGGTAATAATTTTTCATTTCTTGTGATTTGGTTATAGAATTTCCCATCCGATGCCTTCCAAATAACCTGGTTGTTTTTTCTTATTTCTAAGTCAAAATCTTTTCCCGATGGGAACTGAAGATTTATCGTATTTTTTGTGGGATTGGTAACTAAAAATTCGGCTTCATTAGTTTTCGCGTTGTAAAATAGATAGTACTTCAGTCCGCCTTTTTGCACTGCAGCCTGTGCTTCACCAGGTGTTATGATCAGAGGGGCGGCAAGTGCAAGGATAAGTAATAGGGCACAGATTTTAAAATAGTTTTTCATTTGGTCATTCCTCCATGATGTTAAATTTTTTGTGCCTTGCAGATATTCGACACATATTACTAGACTGATTTAGTTTAAAAAGGTTGCTAGGATTTCGCTGGTATTAGTTCTAAGAAAATCCAGGGGCAATCTATCTATAAAATAAATCTTTGGCGTGAATATTTTTTGTATGTATCTTTAAGGTACTATTTCTCTAATAAGCCTCTTGTCTTTGTATATATCCAGGTAACAGCAACCCACCAGGATAAAAAGGTAAAATAACCGGGGATAGGATAAAACCAAGGCTGAACGTCAAAAAGTCCTGCGTTTCGGACTACATACCCAAAGCCAACACTTGTCACAGCCCAGGTTGCTACATAAGGGTATAAAAATAAGCGCCTTGCAGGCAGAAAATAGAGAAATAACATTACTGTCAACGTCCAACTGGGAGGAGAAAGAGCAATTTGATCCAGAACATTAAACATGCCCTGATTTTTAAACCAAATTATCCCTAACAAATTCTGAAATATCAATACGATGACAAAATCACCCAAGCCCCCCAGAAGAATCCCATAGATAAAGTAATTCTTATATTCTTTGCGAGGAATAAAAATTAAAGTAAGAATAAAGGCAAATAACAGATAACCTGGATAAAAAATATCTGCAATTGTTAAAGTGGTTAAGCCTTCGACAATAGTTTTATTATTCACCTTTTTAAGTACCTCCCTTGTTACAGGAAAATATCAGGGTGCAGTGTTTATAATATGGTCAAGTTAAGGTAATTATATGTATCCTTAATTAACTTATTTTGGTTAGACAAATTTCTGTGGGTGGTATAAGATAAATAAAAAAGGTAAAGAGGAAGGTGGGGAAAATGCAGGCTATATTTAATAGGAGAAGTATTCGGAAATACACAGATGAAAAAGTGCCGGAGGAATTAATTGAACAGTTGTTAAGAGCAGGGATGGCTGCTCCTTCTGCTGGCAATGGACAGCCCTGGCATTTTATAGTTATTGATGACAGAGATGTACTTGAAGAGATAACTGAAATCCATCCTTACTCTAAAATGTTGAAAGAAGCCAGCCATGCTATTGTGGTCTGTTGTGATCATTCTTTGGAAAAGTATTCAGGAGCCTACTGGGTCCAGGATTGTTCGGCGGCAATGGAAAATATGCTGATAATGGCAGCAGAACTTGGTCTTGGCGCCGTATGGCTGGGTGTTTACCCCTTAGAGGAAAGGGTAAAGCCATTGAAAAAGTTGTTAAATTTACCTGATAATGTTACACCCTTTTCCATAATGTCCCTTGGTTATCCGGCGGAGACTAAAGAACCTGTTGATAGATTTAACCCGGCCAGGGTACATAGGAATAAATGGTAGTTAAAACCGATGCCGATTTAGGGCATCGGTTTTTAGTTGAGCGGGAACAAACATAGGTTTATTTCGTCTATAAAAAAGAAAACAAACATAAGGGTGAGGTACAGGATTGAAAAAAAATAAATTAATTTTTGCTTGTTTGTTTATTCTTTTTCTTGTTGCCGGTTGTAATTCTACCGGTTCCACGGAGGTGTCTACAATTGATACTATTGGAAACGGTAAAATTACCGCAGAACCTGACCAGATAGAGATTAGTTTTACTGTTGAAACAGAAGGGCAAACGGAAGCAGTCCAGAGTGAAAATGCTTCCAAAACTGAAAAGGTGATCAATGCTCTTTTGGAATTAGGCTTAAACAAAGAAGACCTGGAGACTAAAAGCATAAATTTTACACCTGTTTATAAATATGTAAATGGGGAAAGAAAACAAAACGGTTTCCGGGCCAGTAATACAATAGTTGTTAAAACGGAAAAAGTTGATCTGGCTGGAAAAATAATGGATACAGCGGTTGCTAACGGTGCTACCAGTACAGGTGGAGTAGCATTTATTCTATCGGAAGCAGGCAAAGAAAAACTTTTAGATCAAGCCGTGGAAAAGGCTGTAGCTGATGCCAGGAAACAGGCTGAGTCTGCGGCTAAAGCTCTTGGTGTTCAAATTTCAGGCATTAAAAATGTTACCGTGGTTAAAAATGATCCCGGTTATCCAGGACCAATCTACTTTGATGTAGCAGTAAAAAGGACGGCTGCTACTGTAGAAACACCTGTTTTGCCTGCTGAACAAGAAGTTGTAGTTACAGTTAACGTTAGTTTTATTATTAAGTAAAATCACAAGTTATATTTAATTAGCAAGGAGGAATAACGTGAAAAAAACAGCATTAATCATCTTAGCAATTTTCCTTTTAAGTATTTCTCTTATGGGCTGTACAGAAGAAGGGCAGCCTGAAGAAAAAACAGGAAACAATGGGGGCCAAGAACAGGAAATCATCCAATTGGTTGAGGATTTTGGCGGTCAATTACAGAAAGTTTCTCTATTAGCTCCCCAGGAGATACTCGAAGAAAGTATGCAAGAAAATTATGGTGAATATGTAGCACAAGAACTTATTTCCCAATGGTTAAAGGATCCGACAAATGCACCGGGAAGACTTACTTCCAGCCCCTGGCCGGATAGAATAGAAATTGATAACATTGAGGAAATTTCTGAAGATACTTACCAAGTAGAAGGAGAAATTATTGAAGTAACCTCAGCAGAGAAAGAAGGGGAGGTTGCTGCCCGCCGTGGGATTATCCTGGAAGTTAAGCAGGTAGAAAACAAATGGTTGATAGTGCAGGTTACTCTTGGTGAATATGAGGAAAGTGAGTTAGAGAAAAATGATGGGTTAGTTTATGAGAATAAGGAATATGGTTTTAGTTTTGCCTTACCGGAAAGTTGGGAAGGGTATAAAGTAATTACCGAAGAATGGGAAGGCACACCTGCCGGCAGTGAGGAAGTCATTGCTTCCGGTCCTAAGATTTTGATTCGCCATCCTCAGTGGACTGCAGAAAATCCCAGACAGGATATTCCGATTATGGTTATGACATTGGAACAATGGAATTCTCTCCAAGCGGAAGAGTTTCATATTGGGGCTGCCCCTATTGGGCCCAAGGAATTAGGTAGAAACGACAAATATGTGTTTGCTCTTCCTGCTCGATATAATTATGCTTTTCCTACCGGATATGAAGAGGTAGAAGAGATTTTAAATAATAATCCTCTCCAACCATTACAACCGGCTGAAAATAAATAGCTGTAAAATAGACATGTAAAGGAATCACCCCACCTTTATTTCCTGCATATATTATAAGGAAATTAGCGAAAGGTGGGGTGAATGTGAATAGACCAGAACTTCCTGTTTTGGTGACCACGCAACGCCTTTATGGACCCAGGCTGGATGTGGTGTATCCGGTGGTGTGGGGGCTGGCTGATTACCGGGTACAGGAAAAGATTAATTATGATATTCTGCAAACGGTTTACTATCTATTAAGAAAACAAGGGTATTATGAAAATCCTCAAACAACGGTCACCGGTACCTATGAATTAAAAAATAATCAAAGGGGGATTTTAAGTTTATCCATAATCAATTATGCTTTTTCCGGTGGAGCTCATGGAATGACTTATATTAAGTCGCTGACTTTTAATGTAAGGACAGGAAGAGTATATAAGTTAGCGGACTTATTTATCAGGGGAAGTGATTATGTAGAAAGGCTTTCGGAGATTGTAAAAAGACAAATCGAAGAAAGAGATATTCCTGTAATCAATGAATTTGAGTCTATAGACCCCAAGCAAGATTTTTATATTAGTGATAAAGCCCTTGTCTTATATTTTCAGCTTTATGAGCTTACCCCTTATGCTTATGGTTTTCCATATTTTCCCATTTCTGTTTATGAAATTCAAGATATTATCGATGAAAATGGTCCTTTGGGTAAAATGTTATCGTAAAAGTCCTATTGACACCTTTATTTTCAATGGTTATAAATTGAAAATAAAGGTGTTTTTGTTTTCTAGGGGAGGTAATTAATGGAGAAAAGGCGTATTTTGCAGGTAGTTATTACTTTATGGATCATAGCAGCAGTAATTGGAATTTGGTATTTTAAAAATATGTTCGATGATTCTTCGGTAACTGATTCTGACTTTGCTTTATATGCAACTGATGATTTTGATTTAGAAAAGTTAAAAGCATATGGTTTGCCTATTCTTATTCAATTTGGAGCGGATTATTGCCCTACCTGTCGCTACATGGAACCTATTCTGGAAAAAGTCAATAAGGATTTATGGGGGAAAGCGATTATTAAACATGTGGATATAGAAGAACATACACAATTGGCGCAAAAGTTTCCGATTAGGGTAATTCCTGCGCAAGTTTTTTTTGATAAAACAGGAAAACCTTTTGTTCCTGCAAATCCGGAAGATTTAGGTATGCTCATGTATTATTCCAGAGAAAGTCAGGAACATGTTTTAACAGTTCATGAGGGCTACATGTCTGAGGAAATGATTTTAACTGTTTTAAAAGAAATGGGATTGGAAAAATAATGAATATAAAATATTTAAAAGAAAGGTGTTATTTTTTGGTTTTTATTGTTATAATATGTACCGGAATATAACCCACAATCATTTTATTGATCAAGAAAGGATGTTTTCTAAATGGACAAGTTTACTCTTCCCGCTACTACCGGTGTTGCAGCTATTGGGTTGAAAACCGGCCTAATCATCCCCAATGATGATATTGCTGCCATTACAGCAGATACAGTCGGGCCTTATGTAGAAGACAATGACATTATCTGTGTTACGGAAGCTGTTGTGGCCCGTTCCCAAAATCGTTATATTTCCTGTGAAGAATTGGCAAAGGATGTCCAAGAAAAATTAAATTTAGGCCCTAAGAGTACTTTAGCTGTTATTAGTCCTATTGCCAGTCGTAATAGGTTTGCCTTAGTTCTAAAAGCTCTGGCTATGGCTACCCGTGGGGGTAGGGTTATTTTGCAGTTTTCAATTCCCTTTGATGAAGTAGGCAATCAAGTTATTGATGAGAAATTTGCTACTACCCGCATTCGTTTAAAAAAGGTTTTAAAAAGCTTACGGGAGGCCAGAGAGAATACGCCTCAACTTAATGTCTTGATCAGAGAAATTATTGCTGCGTTAAAGTTACAGGAGATTGGTTATGAAGTACTAAGTATCCGGAAGATAACCGGTACAGGTATAGCTGATTTGACTGTATTGGACCCTCAAGGAAAATTGACGGTGGTTGAGGTTACTTTCGGTGATTTGGAAAAAGCAGCCAAAAAGGCACTGGAGATTAAAAAAGATGTGGAGGGAGCAGAAGAGTCCCTAGCCGTTTCCGTTGATTTAGGTCATCACAAACTTACTGTGGCTAAAGCAGAAAATATTAACGATAGTAAAACTTATGATTTTGCCGCTCAGTTAGATAGTTATAGTGATCCTGATGTAGTTTATACAGATGAGTTGGGTAATACTACTTTTTCTCATCCGATAACAGGTCTGGATTATCGTGAATTATATTTAAAAATGATTAAAGAAGGTGGAGCTGAAGGTGAAGTAATCTTCACCAATAACCCTCTTAAAGTTTATGACCTTGGCTATATAAACGGTGTGTGCATAGGCGCCGTTCACGAGCGTGAAAAATTAAGAGAACTTTTTGCCTCTTTCGGTGCTATGGTGCCGGTAATTACTATTAAGGAAGTAGGTCCAGGTCCCTGGGGTGTTATCGGCTCTAATGTTTCTGATTTCGAAAAGGGTGTATTAAAACTACTTCCGGGTAATGCTGACGAAACAGCGGAAGGAATAAAACAAAGAATTCTGGAGACTTCCGGCAAAAATGTAGAAGTATTGATTTTTGGTGACGGTGCTTATAAAGACCCGGATACTGGTATATACGAATTAGCCGATCCTTTCCCGGCAATTGGAGTAAGCAATGGATTACGGAGTGCTGCTTTAAGAACAGGTACGAAATTAAAATTACAGGTGGATACTTTACATAACCAAGGTTATTCTCGGGAAGAGATTGAAGAAGTATTAAAGAATAAACAGGATAAAATCTCTTCAGAAAGTCTGGGAACAACTCCCCGTAGTGTTACAAGTATAGTAGGTACTTTAGCTGACTTAATTGCCGGTTCTGCTGATGCCGGTACACCTATTGTTCTTGTTCGCGGTTTTCAGTATGCCCAAAAGAAATAAGTTTTAAAAACAATCTCCCTTATAGCCGGTAGGCTATAAGGGAGAAATTTTATCTGGAGGTGTTTAATAAATGGCAACTTTTGAGGACTTTTTAAAATTGGATATTAGGGTAGGTGAGATTATCAAAGCTGAATTCTTCGAAAAAGCCAGAAAACCTGCCTTTAAGTTATGGATTGATTTCGGGGAAGAAATCGGGATTAAGAAATCCAGTGCGCAAATTACTGAATGTTATCAAAGGGATGAACTTATTGGTAAACAAGTGCTGGGAGTAGTGAACTTTCCCCCCAAGCAAATAGCTGATTTTATTTCAGAAGTATTAGTTTTAGGTGTATATGCCGAACAGGGTGTTGTCTTAATTCAACCGGAACAGCCGGTGAAAAAAGGAGATAAACTAGGTTAATAATGAAGTTGAAATCAGACCAATCCTAAGAATCTTACAAATTGGGTTAATAGAAATGTTACCGTGATACCTACAGTAGTGGGAATCAGAAAGGCTAGGAAAGTCCATTTCCAACTTTGTGTTTCCTTGCGTATGGTTAACAAGGTTGTTCCACAGGGAAAATGCATTAAACTGAATAGCATAACATTTAAAGCCGTTAACCAGGTCCAGCCGTTGGTAACAAAAAGGTTTCTTAGTGTTTCCAGGCTTTCTAATTCCAGCATGGTGTTGGAAGCTAAGTAACTCATAATAATAATAGGCAAAACTATTTCATTAGCCGGCAAACCTAAAAGGAAAGCCTGCAGGATATAGCCATCCATACCTAAAAGTCTGGCGAAAGGATCCAGCAGATTAGCACAGTTTTCCAGGAGAGTAGCTCCCTTTAGTTTTGTATTGGCCATGAGCCAGATAACCAGTCCGGCAGGAGCCGCCACAATAATGGCACGCCCCAAAACGAATAAGGTCCTATCGAGAATTGATCTTACAATGATTTTTCCAACTTGCGGCATGCGGTAAGGCGGTAACTCCAGGGTAAAAGAAGAGGGCATACCTTTTAAAATTGTTTTGGATAGGAATTTTGATGTGAATAAGGTTACCGTTACCCCTAACACAATGATTGCCGTAACCATGAGAGCCGCAGTTATAGTGGAAGTGGTTTTATTACTGGTTCCTACAAAAAAAATAGTAGTAAGGGTTATTAAAATGGGAAAACGACCATTGCAGGGTACAAAAACATTGGTAAGAATGGCAATCAGTTTTTCCCGGGGAGAATCAATAATTCTGCAGCCAATAACTCCCGCGGCATTACAGCCAAACCCCATGCACATAGTTAAAGCTTGCTTCCCGTGAGTACAGGCTTTTTTAAAGAAATTATCCAGGTTAAAAGCTATGCGGGGAAGATAACCCAAGTCTTCCATTAAGGTGAATAAGGGGAAAAAGATAGCCATAGGCGGTAACATAACTGAAATGACCCAGGCTAAAGTTTTGTAGACTCCGTTAACTAATGGGTCATGAAGCCCTTGAGGAAGATTATAGTTATCAAAAATATTCGATATTTTTTCTTCTAAGCCAAAAAGTATATTGGCAATAACCTGGGAAGGGATATTAGCCCCTTCAATGGTTATCCAGAAAATAAGGCTTAAAAGAATGAGCATGGTGGGTATTCCCCAAATTTTGGAAGTTAAGATATCATCAATTCTTTTTTCCAGGTGATTATAGCGGGGATTATTAATCTTTACTACCTGGTGGCTAATGTTTTCGGCCAGCTTTACTATTCCGGAAGCTATTTGTTCCTGCCAGTTTTCCTTTTTCTCACCTATATTTATGTCAGTTAGTAATTTCGTTATCTCCAGGTTTAGATGTTTATTGACGGAATTAATAACACTATTATCCCCCTCTAAAATTTTTAAACTTACCCATCTACTGTTAATTTTTTCACCAGTAAAGCTTTTTATTTTATTTTCAATAACGCCGATAAATTCTTCAATTTCAGAGTTGTATTTAATTTTTAAAGGGTTGGTATCGATTTGTTGCAAGGCTATGTTTTTAACTGCTTCTTTTAATTCTTCCAAACCTTCTTTTTTTTTGGCATTGGTTCCCACAACGGGAATTCCTAATAGTTCAGACAATTTGTTTAAATCTATTTGAATCTTTTTTCTTTTAGCTTCATCCATTAAATTAATACAAAGTACTACTTTATCTGTTATTTCCAGTATTTGAAAAAGTAGAATTAAATTTCTCTCTAACGAAGTAGCATCAGCAACAACTATTGTTACCTGAGGATGGCCGAAAAGAATAAAATCACGGGCAATTTCTTCATCTTCCGAATTAGAAAATAGGGAATATGTTCCCGGTAAATCCACAAGCAGAAAATTTCTGTTTTGGAACCGGTACTTTCCCCGGGCTGTGCTGACGGTTTTACCTGTCCAATTACCGGTATGTTGATTTAATCCTGTTAGGCTGTTAAAAATGGTGCTTTTTCCTGTATTCGGGTTACCTGCCAAAGCTACCAGGATATTATCGGTTTCCATTATCCTACCTCCTGCTAAAGGTGGATTACAACATTTCTATTAGGATTTTCGCGGCATCTTCCGCTCTAAGAGCAATTACGGAGCCGCGAATTTCATAAGCAGTAGGGTCACCGGAAGGACTTTTTCTTAAAGAATGAATAATAGTATCCCTGATCAATCCCAAGTCCATCATTCTTCTCTTTAAAGTTCCAGTGCAGGTTAATTTTTTTATTTTTCCTTTTTCCCCACAGGGCAACAAATGTAAAGGAATTAAATTATTCTGGGACATGTTTTTAACCTCCCTGTTCTTTTGCAAAAGTTAGTCTCGGGTAAAATTTTTACCTATGGCTAATATATGAATTAATATAAAAATGGGTTACACATATACATGTAATAAGGGAAGTTTTTAAAATAGACTGGTGGGATTTTGTGTCCGGTAATCAGGATTTTTATACAGTTCGCGGTTATGAAATATTAGGAAAGGAAAAAGAGGTTTTGTCTCACAGCATGGAAGATTATTTAGAAATGATTTATCGAAAGAGTTTAGAAGAAGGGTATACCCGCATTAATACCATTGCAGATTCTTTAAATGTGCAAGCACCATCTGCTACCAGAATGGTACAAAAGCTGGCTAAATTAGGGTTGTTACATTACGAAAAGTATGGCGTAGTTCAGTTAACCGTTGAAGGAAGAAGGATAGGCAGGTTTTTGTTAAAGCGGCATCAAATAATCGAAGAATTCTTAAAAAATATTGGGGTAGAAGAAAAATTATTAGTTAATGTGGAATTAATTGAACATAATGTTACTAAAGGGGCTTTATTTAAAATTGAAATTTTAAATAAATTTTTCTCTGAACATCCAGAAATATTGGAAAAATTTACTCAGTACAGGGCTCGGCAGGAAAAAAATTACTATTCAAAGGAAGAGTAAAACCGTAGGGGTATAATTATCCTACGGTTTTACTTTTATGGGCAATAATGTATTAATGTTTAAAAATTATTAGGCAGTATATATAATAATATTATGCTATGATAAAGGAGTGAGTTTCTATTATACATAAAGGGAGTTGATCAATATAAGCGGTTATGTTTTGGCATTAGGTTTCTTGGCCGGTTTAATGACCGGTTTAGGAGGGCTAATAGCAATCTTAATAAAAAAAATAGATCAAGCAGTAATATCTTCAACTTTAGGTTTTGCAGCGGGAGTAATGGTAGGGATTTCTACACTAAGTTTAATTCCTAATAGTTTGGATAATGGTGGCTTATTAACTAGCGTCTTTGGTTTTGTTCTGGGGGGAATTTTTTTATTTATTTTAGATATTAAGTTACCTCATGTTCATAAAATTGAAACTGAAGAAAAAATGTATTATAAAATGGGAATTTTTATTGCTCTAGGTATTGCTTTGCATAACATACCGGAGGGACTTGCTGTAGGAGTCTCTGGTCACATTTCTACAGAATTGAGCTTTTATACCGCTCTGGGGATAGGTTTGCATAATGTGGCTGAGGGGTTGTGTGTAGCTGTACCTCTTGCCTTGGGTAAGCTTTCCAAGTTTAGAGTTGTCCTCATAAGTACTTTAACCGGGTTATCAACTCTAATTGGCGCCTTGGGCGGTCTTATTTTGGGTTCTATTTCTGTAGGACTTGTATCCGTTTCTTTAGCCTTTGCCGCCGGTGCAATGATTTATATTACCAGTGATGAATTAATTCCCCAAAGTCATTATACCCATAGTGAATTTGCAAATATCGGGATTATGTTAGGTTTTATATTTTCTTTATTATTACCTTAAAACTTGAATAATGTTTTTAAAAGGATAGTGTTGGAAGTTATGTTTATAATTTTCTTTATATTAGCCATGATCTGTTATATACCAATTGTTTTTTATGTGGGCGTAAGATTGTGGCAAGTGTGGGCGTATTTTCTTCCTGCCGGTAGTAAGTTTATATATTGGCTTATCTTTATCTTCTTTTCCTTTTCCTTATTCTTGAATTTGATTGTTGCAAGGTATTTGCCCAAAGGAATAAGTGAAGTTTTTAAAATTATTAGTTATTACTGGGTAGTGGCAATTTTTTACCTGTTTGCCATTTTGCTTATCTTTGATATTTTCCGCTTGCTTAGTAGAATGCTGAAAATTCCCTTGTCTGTTCAAAATTTTATTCCCCAAATGGGTATATTTGCCCTTGCCCTGGTAGCCCTTTTATTTATTTACGGTACCTGGAATGCATATAATCCTAAAGTTAACTGTTATGACATTAATATCGCCAAAAGTGCGGGTAACCTTAAAGAATTAAAAGCGGTAGTTGTAAGTGACTTACATCTAAGCAGTACAGTAAATAATAACCACCTGCAAAAAATGGTAGAGAAAATAAACTCTTTGAACCCGGATATAGTTTTTATTCCGGGAGATATTATCGAAGATACAGAAGCTTTTAAACAACAAAAGATGAAAGAAACTTTTAGTAAATTAAAGCCTCCTTATGGTGTGTTTGTTTCCTTAGGAAATCATGAGTTTTACAGAGGAGAGGTTAAAGAAATAGTTGAGTCTTTGGAGGAAATAGGTTTCCAAGTTTTAAGTGATGACTATCTAAAGGTAGCTGACAGTTTTTATGTGGTAGGCCGTGACGATCCTGCCGGATTGCATTTTGGCAACAAAGAAGGAAAAAGGCTTAGGGAAATCTTAGCCGGGATAGATCATAATTTGCCGATAATCCTATTGAACCATCAGCCCACAGAATTAGAAGAAGCAAGGCTTACTGGCATTGACCTGCAAGTTTCCGGTCATACTCACAAAGGGCAGGTTTTTCCGGCCAATCTAATTACCTCCAGGGTTTTCGAAAAAGATTGGGGTTACCTGCAAAAAGGAAGTTTACAGTTGATTGTTACCAGCGGCTATGGTTTATGGGGTCCGCCTTTACGTATTGGCAGCAATTCGGAAATAGTTTATATTACAATTTCTTTTGGGGCAGAAAAATAAAAAATCACCTGCTTTTATTGAAACTCTTTAGCCTTGGGTTACGTCTATTTAAGGAAACCATAATTTAAAAAGAAAAGAGGTACAAACATGTTTACAAGAATATGGAGGGCAATTAATGACCTGCTACTTCGGTTGGCTCTCAGTTTAAAGCGATTCCCGGAAGCATTGGCATTAGCCTTGGCCATTGTCGTTATTTTAATCTTTATAAATCATAACCATCCTCAAGAAGATACACTGTCTAAAGTGGCTATGGTGTTGGCTTTGGGGATACCTTTGAGTTTATGTATTAGAATGCTTGAGGAAAGAAATCTTTTAAGCAAAGTTACCGGCATTATTTTTCATGTTTTAGGAGCAGTAGGACTTGTTTTATATTATCATTTTTTCCTTCCCGATCTGGGTATGGTTGCGGTATCCCGGTATATTGCTATTACTATTGCTTTATATTTACTGTTTTTGGTCATCCCCTACTGGGGTCGTCGTGAAGGTTTTGAAATTTATGTAATCAAATTGTTTACCGGCTTTATTGTTACTTATTTTTATTCATTAATTCTTTTTTTAGGGTTGGTAGCCATTCTTTTTACCGTTAATACTTTATTCTCCGCCGGTATATCCAATGAAGTATATTTTGACCTTTTCTTTATTGTAGGCGGTATTTTTGCTCCTGCCTATTTCCTTTCAGGGGTGCCGGCTTATGGTGTAGTTTATGGTGTTAACGAATATCCCAAATTTCTTAAAGTATTGCTTTTGTATATAGTTATGCCTTTATTAACTGTCTATACGGGAATCCTTTATGTATACTTTATTAAGATTCTAGTTACCCGTTATTGGCCGGCAGGAATTGTATCCCATTTGGTTCTCTGGTACTCTTTTATTACCATTGCTGTAATTTTTTTAATCTTTTTATTGCAAGAAAGAAGCCTTTGGGCACGAACCTTTAGTGTGTTTTTGCCAAAGTTGATATTGCCTCTATTGACCATGATGTTTTTTGCTATAGGTATTCGCATTAATGCTTATGGTTTTACAGAGAATAGGTATTTTGTCTTGGCGGGTGGAATTTGGGCAACAGGCTCTATGCTTTATTATGCTTTTAAAAAACATCCCCGGCATATTAAAGTGCTGGTTGCTGCTGCACTAATAGCTGTTTTAGCGGTAACGGGTCCCTGGAGCTGTTATGAGGTTTCGAAATACAGCCAAAATCTTCAGTTTGAAAAATTATTAGTCAGCAATAATATGCTTATTAACGGTAAAATAGTACCTTCCTCAACAATATCTGTGGAAGATAGGGTAAGCATTAGCTCAATTATTCAGTATTTTGACCGGAAGCATAGTCTTAGTGAACTTAAACTTCTACCTCCCGATTTTACATTGGAGCAGATGAAGGAGGTTTTTGGGTTCGAATTAACTTATAGTCCTAGAATTCAATATTTTTATCATCATCTGGTGGAAGAAGGAAAATTATTGGATGTACGGGACTATGATTACTATTTACCGTCCACTTCCTTCCTTAATCAACGTGCAAATACATCAGTGAATAATAGAGGAGAAAATTTAAGTATTTCTTTTGCTCATGAATCAGGTTTGCTCAAAATATCCAAACAGGACCGCCTGATTTATGAAAAGGATCTCAAGGAAGTTGCTTTAGCTATTCATGAGGCTAACAGGGGAGCAGACGGTCTTAACCTGGAAGATATGACTGTAGTAGAAGAAAACGAACATCTCAAGATATTGGTTCAGTTTTTCCATATTAGTGGTACAGAAGAAAATGAGGCGGGTGAACCTAGGATTGACTGGCTTGACTTTTCCCTGTTGCTGAAAGTAAAAGAATAAATAAGTAGGAAGGTTGGTCAGGATAAAGGGAAAAAAGTGTCTTGTTCAAA
>CZCB01011306.1_pt1 | contig 18350 bp, 15 predicted proteins | sample 591991 | NCBI WGS metagenome assembly CZCB01 (sample SAMEA3556809, study PRJEB10932) | anaerobic digester metagenome | reverse complement strand
AAGCACTGCCGAGCCCACACCGGGCAGGCGGTACGCGTACAATGTCAGCACTGCCGCAAGCAGTACCTGGGCCGCCAGTTTATGGGTAGCCCGAAGCCCCAGCGAGCGCCGCATAACAACCTTTATAAAGTCGTCCACAAGGCCGATAAAACCGAACCCCAGGATGCTTGCCAGGATGAAAAGCATTTCCCTTTCCCATTGTGCCGTGATAAGTACCGAGAAAAAGACCGCAATGGCTATTATAATGCCTCCCATGGTGGGAGTGCCGGACTTCTTGAAATGGGTCTTGGGTCCATCCCCGCGCACGCTTTGTCCCATCTTGAGCTTCTCAAGTATAGGGATCACTATTGGTCCGATTATTATTACAATCAAAAATGCAATTATTATAGGGAATATAATCTGCTGATGGTCCCGCATCCATTTAGCTCCTCTCTAGTATTCTGCTTGCCAGCTCCTCCATCCTCATACCCCGGGAACCCTTTACAAGAACCACGTCACCTTTTTTTAACAGGCCGTCCAGCAGCTGTGCGGCTTCCCGCCTGCTTTCAAAATGGTAAACGGAGGATAAGTCCATTCCCCTTTCCTTGGCCCGGCGGGCTATGTAACGGCTGAAATCACCCACCGTTATAAGGATGTCTACGCCGCTTTTGACGGCATATTCTCCCACCAGGGCGTGCCCCTCCTCGGCAAAATCCCCCATCTCCAGCATATCCGAAAGCACGGCGATTTTCCGTTCTCCTTTAGTGTCACGCAGTACCTCCAGGGCGGACTTCATGGAATCGGGGCTGGCATTGTAGGCATCGTTAATAACCTTCACTCCCTTCGGGGAGCTTTGTATCGAAAGGCGCATCTTTTCTCCCTTAAGCCCCTCCATGGCCTTTATGATGTCCGGAAAGCCTATGTTGAAAATCCGTCCCACGGCAATGGCCGCAAGGGAATTGTACACATTGTGCCGCCCGGGAAGCGGCAGGGACACTTCAAAGCTCTTCCCCTCTGCCAGCAGCGTATAGGACGTTCCCTCTTCACCCCTTGAACGTATGTCGGAAGCCCTGTAGTCGCCGGCCTCCACACCGTAAAAAACAGTAGCTGCCTTTAGGCCTTTTACCCCCTGGCAAAGCAGCGGGTCATCGGCGTTCACAACCGCTGCGGGGTTCTGGTCCATTCCTTCAAAAATCTCCATTTTTGCCCTGAGGATTCCTTCCCGGCTGCCCAGTCTTTCTATATGGGACATTCCTATGTTGGTGACCACCGACACCTTTGGCCTTACTATCTTCATAAGGGCCCTTATCTCACCGTAGCCGCTCATTCCCATTTCCACAACCGCCGCACGGTGGCTTTCATCAAGCCGCATTATGGTAGCCGGAAGGCCCACCTGGTTGTTGAAATTCCCCTCGGTCTTCAGTACATTGTATTTACGTCTCAGCACTTCGGCTATGATATTTTTTGTAGTGGTTTTGCCGGTACTGCCCGTCACCGCCACAAAGTCCACGTCAAACTTATTCCTGTACCACAGTGCCAGGCTGTGAAACGCCTCCAGCGTATCCTTTACCCTGACAACCGTCACGCCCGGGAAATGGTACTCATCATCCCTGTCCACCAGCACCGCCTTTGCACCCTTTTCCGCAGCCTGGTGCAAAAAATCGTGCCCGTCAAACCTTTCCCCCCTTAAGGGTATAAAAAGGCTCCCCGGTTCAAGGGTTCTTGTATCCAGGGAAACCCTATCGATGATCGCGTCCTTGGGACCGTGTATAATATTCCCCTGCACTGCGACGGCAATGTCGGCCGTGTTAAGCTTGATCATTTCCCATCCTCTCCAATATCTCCGCTACTATTTTTCTTTCATCGAACTCTATTTTGTGGTCTGCAAACTCCTGGTATATTTCATGGCCCTTTCCCGCCAGTACCACTATATCGTCCTTGCCGGCCATTTCAAGGGCGTACTCGATGGCTTCGCGCCTGTCTACTATGCATATGTAACTGCACCCGGTCTTTTCAACGCCGGGTAGAATCTCGTCTATTATCTGGTGGGGCTCTTCCTTCCTGGGGTTATCCGAAGTGATTATGACAAAGTCGGACAGCCTGCCTGCTATTTCACCCATCATGGGCCGTTTTTCCCTGTCGCGGTTCCCGCCGCACCCGAACAGCGTGATTATCCTCCCCTTTGCATAACCCCTTATGGTGGACAATATGTTCTCCAAACCGTCCGGTGTGTGGGCATAGTCTATAATTACGCTGAAACCCTTGCCGGTGTCAATGGTTTCCGACCTTCCCCGGACACCCTCCACTTCTTTAAGTCCCCTTTGAACATGCTCCGGGCTTATTCCCTCGCACAAAAGGGCTGCAGCCGCGGCAAGGCTGTTGTATACGCTTATAATACCGGGAATCCTCACTTCAATGGGTATGTTTTTTCCCTTCCATGCCAGGTTGTACTTAACCCCCGTCGGGTCCAGTTGAATGTCCCGGGCGGAAAAGTCCGCCCCGGTTTTTATACCGTAAGTAACGGCGGGGGTGGGTGAGTTTTTAATTCTTTCCAGGATGGTATCACTGGACGGGTCGTCGGCGTTTATTACGTTGAACTTGTCGGTGGATTTGAACAGCTTAATTTTGGCATCCAGGTAGTTTTTCATATTACCGTGAAAGTCCAGGTGGTCCCTGGTAAGATTTGTGAATATCCCGTAATCGAAGTCCACGTAACCCACCCTGTCCAGGTCCAGCGAATGGGAGGACACCTCCATAACAGCGTATTGAATACCATCTTCCACCATTTCCGCGAACAGCCGGTGCAGGTCCAAAGACTCCGGCGTGGTCCTCAAAGCCGGTATCTCCTTGTCCCCTATCCTAATGGCTATGGTGCCCATAAGCCCCACGCTGTGCCCCGCGCTCTCCAGAACGGATTTTATAAGGTAAGTTGTGGTTGTTTTTCCGTTTGTTCCTGTTACCCCGATGACTTTAAGTTTTTGGGAGGGAAAATCGTAGAATACGTGCCCCACCGCTGCCATTGCCTTGCGGGAGTCCTTAACCCTAATCACCGTAACTCCGGGACCGGCAACCGGTATTTCCCTTTGGACCATAAGCACCCGGGCCCCGTTTTGCAGCGCCTGCTCGGCAAAGTCATGCCCGTCCCAGTTAAATCCCTCCACGCAAACAAACAAATGTCCCGGCTTAACTTCCCGGGAATCATAACTTACCCCGGTGACCTCCGCCTCCGGGTCTCCCTTGACATCCAGCACCTCAATGAAATCCCACAACTTTGATATTTTCATCTATAATACCCCGATTCTCATATGTAGTTTTTTACGGACTTTCCGGGTCTTGAAATTCCACCTTCACTATCGTATCCACATTCACCACTTCCCCGGGAAGCGGGTCTTGACTAACCGCTATCCCGGTTCCGGAAACCTGTATCCGCAAATTCTCACTCTTCAGCAGGTTTGTAGCACCGTTTATGGTTTTGCCTATTACATTGGGCACTATTACCTCCTGGCTGAAGCCCCGGTAGGTTTCCAGGTACAAAAGAACTATGGACTTCTCCGAAACCATTATATCAGGTTTAGGGGTCTGGTCAATAATCCGATTTTCGTCCCCTTCAATGACGCTGCCTACCACCTGGTACTGGAGTTTACTGCTGTTTAAGGTCTTAATGGCTTCCATAAGCGGCATGCCTGTCAAATCCGGTACCGGCACCCTTTCGGTTATAAGCCTTTCAGCCTCTTCCTCGGTATACCGGGGCTGCACCTTCAAATACCTCAGCGTGTCGCTTAATATGCTTCCCACAACCGGTGCCGCTATCTGGCCGCCGTAGTAGTTGGCCGGGTCGGGTTCGTCTATTACCACCAGTACCACAACCCTTGGATCGTCGGCGGGGGCAATCCCCACGAAGGAGGCAACGTATCTGCCCTGAACATACCTGCCGTCCACCACCTTCTGGGCGGTCCCGGTTTTGCCGGCCACCCTGAAACCGGGGACATATGCATTGGAGCCGGTACCGTCGGACACCACCGTTTCCAGTATCTGCATTGTTGCCCTGGCGGTCTGGGGAGATATTACCTGTCTTTTGACCCTCGGGCTGAATTCATGCACCGTATTGCCTTCCTGGTCCTTAAGGGCAAGGGCAATCCTCGGCTCCATAAGTATTCCTTCATTGGCTATTGCCGAGGCTGCCGCGGCAAGTTGTATCGGCGTGACGGCTACCCCCTGGCCGAATCCCATGTTGGCCAGCTCCACCGGTCCTACCGTCGAGGGGTTCATAACTATTCCCGCCGCCTCGCCGGGAAGGTCCACCCCGGTGGGCTCCCCGAACCCGAAGGCCTCTATATAATCCAGGAACTTCTCCTTACCCAGCCGCTGCGCAACCTCTATGAAAACGGGGTTGCAGGAGTTCTGGACCGCTTCGGTAAAGGTCTGGTGGCCGTGGGGATTATAGTTCCTCCAGCACTCTAGATTCCTTCCTCCCACCGTAATGGAGCCCTTGCAGTAAAAGGTACTGCCCGGCTGCACAGCTCCCTCCTCCAGGCCCGCCGCGGTGGTTATTATTTTAAAGGTGGAGCCCGGTTCGTATACGTCGGACACGGCGAAATTCCTCCACATTTTAAGCCTCTCGTCCCTCAGCTCTTCCGACGATAGGCCTTCCCACCGCTGTTTATCCTCCTCGCTCAAAGGGTCGAAGGGGGTATTGGGGTCGTAGTCGGGTTTCACCGCCAAAGCCAGTATATCCCCCGTTTTGGGGTCCATTACTATGGCTGTGCCCTTTTTGGCCTTGTTGTTTACAACCGCCTCTTCTATCGCCTTCTCGGCAAAGTGCTGGATAACCTCGTCTATGGTAAGCACCAGGTGATAGCCGTCCTGCGGCGAATACTGGGTGTCAAAGCCGAAGGGAATGCGCCGGCCGGCGGCATCGGTTTCCGCTATGTTCCTGCCGGGCAGGCCGTAAAGGTACCTGTCGAACAGCGCTTCCACCCCGTCCAGCCCCTGGTTGTCGGTACCGGTAAAGCCCAGGATATGGGCGGCAAAATTCCTGTTGGGATAATACCTCTTGCTGTCGTCCACCGAGTATATGCCCTCAATATCCCTAATCTTATCCACGTCCTCCTTTTCCACCTTCTTTTTAAGGAGCACCGTGTCCAAGTTTTTTTTGAGCCTTTCCAAGACATCCTCCCTGTCCATGTCTAGGGCTTCGGCGATCCTATAGGACACCTCTTCCGCGTTCTTTATTTCCGCAGGCCTTACATAAAGCGTTTCTATGCTGGCGCTTATAGCTAGTTTTTTTCCATTCCTGTCATATATTATACCCCTTTTGGAGGGGACAGGTATGTCCCTTGTCCACTGGTCCACCGCCATGTCCCTGTACATGTCTCCCTTAACTATCTGGATCCATGCCAGTCTCAGGATTAGGGCGAAAAACAGAAAAAAAACCGCAAAGAGGCAGAATATCAATCTTTTCTTAAGCCTTACGCCCGGTGCTGCCAATCTCCTTCCCCCCTAAACCAGCATTCAATCGATATCCAGTATGCTGAATACTTTGCCGGCTGCAGCCGCAAACCATCCGCCCGCAGCCACTCCCTCACGGGTTTTGTTTTCATCCGTCTCGGCAATTAAGACCTGTTCCGCCTTATCTTGAACGGCTACGTATATAATGTCCCTGTTATCCGGGTACACCATGCCCAACTGGTGCAGGGCATAATCCTCCAGCACATTTATGTCCATCACCCGGGCATGCTGCAGCTCAAGCCTCTCGTTTTCCTTCCTGAGTTCTTCCAATTCCCTCTCCAGGTTTCTTATATTATAATTGTATTCGGATATTATGACAAAACGCGAAATAACCAGGATCCCCACAGCCATGGCAACACACACCCTGGTCAGGGCTTTGCGTTTCCTAATGTTCACGGTTCTTCGCTGACTTGGTTTTTTGTAACCGGTATTCGGTTTCTGCTGCCTTTCAGGTACCGCATGGTAGTACTGCATTTTCCTAGCTACTATCAATTTATTCACCCCTTGCTGCAATTAGAACTTTCACAGCTTCTCGGCAACCCTCAACCCTGCGCTCCTGGCCCTCGGGTTTTGCTGTATCTCCTCTTTGTCGGGAACCACCGGCTTCCTGGTAACCACCCTTATCACCGGTTTCTTTCCGCATACACACGCCGGCGCCTTAGGGGGGCAGGTGCACGGGTTTTCCAGTTCCCTGAATATGTTTTTTATCTTTCTGTCCTCCAGCGAGTGAAATGTTATAACACATATCCTGCCGCCGCTTTTCAAAAGGTCCACTCCGTCCTTTACCGCCCTTTCCAGTATCCCCAACTCGTCGTTCACTTCTATTCTTAGGGCCTGGAAGGTTCTTTTCGCCGGGTGGGGCCCCTTTCGCCTTGCTGAAGCCGGTATGGCGGCTTTTATTATATCCACCAGCTGCCCGGTGGTCTTTATAGGCGCCTTTTCTCTTTCGCGGACAATAAAAGCGGCAATCCGCCTTGCCCAGCGTTCTTCGCCATATCCACTTATAACCCTTGCAAGGTCAGCTTCACTGTATGTATTGACCACTTCCATGGCGGTAAGGGACTGCTGCCGGTCCATCCTCATGTCCAGCGGCGCATCCTGCATGTAGCTGAAACCCCTTTCCCGCCGGTCCAGTTGGTGGGACGATACCCCCAGGTCCATTACCACTCCGTCTACCGCCGTTATTCCAATACCGTGGACAATCCTTCTTATGTCCCTGAAGTTTCCATGTACCAATACCGCCTTATCTGAAAAAGACGCCAGCCTTTCTCCCGCAGCTTTTATAGCGTTTTGGTCCCTGTCAATCCCAATCAACCTTCCTTTTTCGCCCAGCCTCTTAAGTATTTCCAGCGAATGGCCGCCCCCACCCAGGGTACAGTCCACGTAAACCCCGCCCGGTACAACCTTCAGGTATTCAATGGTACGGTCAAGCAGCACAGTCCTGTGTTCGAACTCCATTGCTTTCATCTCCGGTTCCTGCTATTTTGCGTTCCCTTCGTCAAATCCCCAGCTGCTCCATTCTCTCCGCGATCTTGTCGTACCCCATTATTGTATCGCTGTTGTACCTGTTCCATTCCTCAAGGCTCCAAATCTCCACCCTGGTGGAAACGCCTATGACCACTGCATCCTTTTCTATGCCCGAATACTCTCTCAGGTTTGCCGGGAGCAGTATCCTGCCCTGTTTGTCCAACTCGCATTCGGTGGCCCCGGAAAAGAAAAATCTTACAAAGGCCCTGGCATCCCTGGAGGTAAGCGGAAGAGTTTTGAGTTTTTCCTCAAAATTGTGCCATTCCGAAAGGGGGTAGACAAAAAGACAATTATCAAGGCCCTTGGTGAGCACAAATCTTTCACCAAGGCCTTCCCTGAACTTTGATGGAATTATAAGCCTGCCCTTATTGTCCAGCGAGTGCTGGAACTCACCTATGAACATTTTGTCACCCCATTTAGGGACTATCTCCCACTTCACCCCACATTTAACCACTTTTTCTCTATTTCTACTTATTTTTAATAATTCCTGCCTCTAAACAAAAAAAATTTTCCAAAATATAAAAAACGCCGGTTTTTTCCGGCGTATGGTTGTCTGCCAGCTGCCAATCGCGGACTGTGGCTATTACTCCGATGTGGTATTTGTGCCTTTTTTGTCCTTGTTCCTATAATACATATAGCCCAGGCCGGCAGCCACCGCCAGCGCACTCACCAACTGGGCCATCCTTATATTCCCCAGCATTAGGCTGTCGGTTCTTAAACCCTCCACGAAGAACCTGCCCACCGAATAGAGGACCAGGTAGAGCAGGAAAACATTACCCTCCGCTTTCTTCCTTTTTCGGTACCATAAAAGCACCGCAAATACCGAGAAGTTCCACAGCGACTCGTACAGAAAAGTCGGATGCACCTTGACACCGTCCACCATTATGCCCCAGGGAAGGTCGGTAGGCGTCCCGTAGGCCTCCTGGTTTATAAAATTTCCCCACCGGCCGATGGCCTGTCCCAGTATAACTCCCGGCGAGGCCAAGTCAGCCAGCGACCAGAAGTTTATTCCTTTAACCCTGGCAAATATTACCGCCGTAATCACCGCCGCTATAAGGGTGCCGTGGATGGCAAGACCACCTCCCCTTATGTTCAGTATCTGCAGCGGGTCCTTGGAATAGTAGTCCCAGTTGAACAAAACATAATAAATCCTTGCCCCAATGATACCGGCCGGGATGGCGAATATGACCAGGTCCAGTATCAGGTTCTCGTCCATTCCCACCCTTTTGGCTTCCCTTAAGGCATACAACAGGCCGCACAGTATGCCGGCGGCCAATATGATTCCGTACCATCTTACAGCAATACCGAAAATCTCAAAAGCTACAGGATTCATTTTAGCCCTCTTTTCTCTGTTGTGGTGACACTATGGACAATGTGGAAGCCCAGGGTCTAATATGCTCATCGAACCTTTTCCGTACCGACCCCAGGTCGGTCTGTTCCAGTAAGCCCATGAAATCCAGGAAGTTTGCACCCTTAAAATGGTATGATATAAAGTTGGATGCAATGTACTCCAATTGGTCGAAATTCCTCAGGTACCTCCCCAAAAGCTTGTTCCGGGCCAAATGGAAGTCCTCTTCCGTTAGATTTTCCGGTTTTGTATCCGCCACCGACTGCCTTATAATCTCGTACAGCCTGTCCGGGTCGGGGGATTCTCCACCCAGCATTGAATAGCTGTAGTCGGTTTCCGCCGTATAATCAAACCCGAAACTGTCGTCTATGAGCCCTTCGTCATACAGCCGCTGATAAAGCTGCGAGCTCTTTCCGAACAGCATCTCCAGCAGAATGGTGGTGGTTATATCCTTCTTTAAAAGTTCGCTGCCGCCGAAGCCCACCCTTGTATCCTTGATACCTATATTGAAAATAGGCTGGGATACCGCCAGCACCTGCTCTATCCTCTCGGCGTGAATATGGGGAGGCTCCTCCGGGTAGTACCTTTTGATTTCCTCCTCCCTTTCAGAGAGGTTTTTCTTGGCGTTTTTTTCAACCAGTTCCATGGTTTCATCTATATCTACGTTGCCCACGACGAATAACGCCATATTGTCGGGATGATAGAAATTGTTATAGCATTTATACAACACGTCCTTGTCTATGCCGGATATGCTTTCCACCGTACCCGCGATGTCCACTCTCACCGGGTGCCTGTGGTAAAGGCCCTGCAGCATGTTAAAGAAGCTCTTCCATTCACCGTTGTCGTCATACATCCTTATCTCCTGCGAAATGATACCCTTTTCCTTTTCGACGTTCTCATCGGTAAAGTGGGGGCTTTGCACAAACTGCAGCAGTACCTCAAGGCACTTGTAGAAATTGCTGGTGGAGGAAAAAAGGTACGCGGTGGTAGTGAAATTGGTATAGGCATTGGCGGAGGCACCCAGGCGGGAAAACCGGTCAAACACGTTCCCCTCTTCCTCTTCGAACAGCTTATGCTCCAGGAAATGGGCCACGCCGGCGGGTACCTCTGTTACCTTGTTTTCACCGGGTACCGAGAACCTCATGTCCACCGAGCCGAAGTTTGTTGCATATATGGCGAACTGTTTCGAGTATTCCTTTTTGGGCAGTATAAAGACCTCCAGGCCGCTTGGCAGCTTTGAACAGTACAGTTTCTCCCTTATTCTATCCATGTACATTTCTTCTACGGGTACTGTCATCGTGTTTCCTCCTTTCCGGCTTTCCCGTCGCCGGTAAGAAAATACGTTACCGCATGCTTTATTCCGTCCGCCACGGCCACCACTTCATCCTTCGTTACCTCGTTTATTCTTTCTATAAGGTAATCCGGGGTCATATTGTGGCCGGACACTATCCTGTTTATCAGGAAATCTGTTATTTGCATCTGGCTGTCCTTCATGGAATGAAGGCCGTTTGTAAGGGCCATCTTTGCTGCAATAAGTTCGCTGTCGCTGATATTTCCGTTCCTCATATGCTGGAGCTGCTCCTCTATTATTGCTACGGTCTTTTGGTAGTCGGATATCTCAATGCCGGCCCCTATAACCATCAATCCTTTAAGCTTCTCCAGCCTGGCAAAGGTATAATACGCAAGGCTTGCCTTTTCCCTCACATTGTTGAACAGCTTGGAATGGGGCCCTCCCCCAAGTATGCTTGCGTATACGAGCAGCGGCACATACTGGTTATGGGTATAATCAATGCCGGTGGTATAACCAATTGTCAGTTTTCCCTGGTTGACATCCATGCGCTCCACCACTTCCCTTGGGGCACCGTCCCATTGGGGTGATACCGTCCCTTCAGGACATTTCACCTTTCTTTCTCCCAGCGCAGGCGGGCTGTCCAGGAAGTCCCTTATGTCGGCTATGTCCACATCCCCCACCACAAATATATCCATGGGGGCCTCGGCCAGTACCGTCCTGTAATACCCGGCAAGCCCTTCCGCGGTCAGCCGGGAAAGGTCCCCGGCGTCCCCGTACCTGTACCTGCTGAAGGGCTGCCCCTTGGTCGTTTCTTCATAACATCGATCGATTGAATATTGTATTTTATCATTAATACGTGAGTTTATAAGCCTTTCAAGGTTGTCCCTTTCCTGAACGAAATACTCATCCCGGAATCTATCCTGTTCAATGAGGGGCCTTTCCACCAGCCCGGCAAGAAACTTCAATATGTCGGATACCACGCCCTCGCCTTTTATTGTATACTTGTTGCTAATTACGCTGCTTCCCAGAAAAATTAGCTGCATATCCCCTTTTTTCAACACGTCCACGTTTAGGGAAGCCCCGTACCGCTGACCCAGGAACCTCTGTATGGCCCGGGTATCCCTTAGGTCCTCACAGCCCCTCTTCAGTATGTGGGGAATTAATGCATTGCCCGTGCTGTTCTCATCAAGGGGCCTGTACATTACAATGCTCATGGAAACCGTTTTGAACTTCGGCTCCCTGACAAGGTAAAGATTTATACCCTCCCCCAACTGCTGCCGGAAGTATACTCCTTCCATCCGATGCCCTCCTTTTTTGCTACTGTACCCTACCAATAACCTTTTAGGCTGCCTATCTATAATATTATTTTGAAATAACTTTATATTTATCCATTCACCGGGAAAATCCTTCTTAAACATGAATAAAAGCGGGGACGCCCCGCTTAATTCATTACATCCATCATTTCCAGCCTGTCAAGAAGCGCCCGGACAAGCAGGTCTCCGTCGCTCCACGGCCCGATAAACACGGTGTCCACGTGCTGCGGCAGGTCCATATCCTCAATAATACCGGGCAGCAGCCGTTCGGTGTCAACTCCCGGGCTCTCAAAACCGGCAGCCACAATTACCAGCTTGCTAATACCGGAATCAACCAGGTAGTCCACTGCATCCTCCAATCCCGGCTTCCTGCCGCCCAAATAAGCGACCCTTATTTTCCTGCTCTCGTACCCGTTTTTCATAATGCTTTCCTTTATCTTATCGAAAAACACCCGCTCCCGGTTAACCGCCTGGGGGTATTTGTCCCGAACCTTTCTGCCGCTTCCTTTGCCCACCAGCACGACCCCCACCTGTCCCGGGCTTATTTCCTGGGTCTTTTCCAGTATGCCCTGTTCGTAATAGGAAACCAGTGCGTCATGGTTCCAAAGGGGAAAGGTGAAAAGCACTTCGGCATCCACGCCGCTCTTTTTTATTATATTCAGTATCTTCGTGTCAACCACTTCCTTGTAAGGCTGTTCCACCAGCAGGTTGTTAAGGACCACAATCTTCTTGTACCCGTCGTTCAAAATACTCTCCACCGCTGTTTCTATAAAGGGAGGCCCAAACAGGTTGGCGCTGTAAAGCCTAAACTCTTCCCCCAGTTCCTCTTTTAGTTTATTGTAAAGGTTTTGACCGGCCAGTATACAATTGTTTTTGTCCATTCCTTTCAGGCTCCTTCTCAACTGGAAAGCCTTATAGGGCGTATTCCACCACCGGACGTTCTCAAGTCCCGCCTCCCGTTTTATCGCCAGCCGGTATAAAGCGCTCCGGCTGCCGTACTCGGTCATTTCTCCCGGTGAAAGGAGCAGAATAGCCGGCTCCTCTCTTACATCCGCCGGGTTTATATCCCCCGTTTTTGCCCTGCCCAGGAAGGCACACACAAAAATGCAGCACAAAAGATACCCCAGCAGTGCCACCACCAGGAATACAAGTACCGGCTGCAGCTTTTTCCGGCGCTTTTTTATAAGAAATACAAAGGCTATGAAGGATATGCATAAAAGCGCTGTGGTAACCATCTGCCAAACCCCGTGAAATATCATGGATGCAGCAGCCAGGATACCTGAAATAAGTCCGAGCAATATCAGCCACAGGGATTCGTATCCCAAACCAAATTTCACAAAATCCCCTCCTTCCTACTAATCTTTATGCTTGCGCGTCCCAATAAATAACAAAAAAAATAAAGCCCGGAACTGGCTGGATATTCCGGGATACCCGAAGCAGCCTGGAATGTGAATAATGAATAAAAGACCAGGACTCCAAATGTTTCTGAATTCCTGGTCTTAATAAACATTTTAGGCTGTGTTGGGCTTCCTAAGCTTTTATTCTTAAAGCCATGGCTTTGAACTCCTCAAGGCTTACCGAGCCTTTCTTTTGCGTACTCAAAACTTTTACCTCATTAAGCAGTGTATCAATTTTATCCTCCGGTAATTCCACGCCTACTTGGCCTAGGGCATATTCAATGGACTTCTTGCCGCTCTTTTTGCCCAGCGAAACGTCCCTCTTGCGACCAACAACTTCCGGCGCATAACCCTCTACCGACGGAGGATATGCCAGCATCTGGGCCACTACCAGCCCGCTTTCCCTGGTGAATACCATATCCCCAACCACCGGACGCATGGGTGATACGGGAACCCCTGAAATTTCCTCGACAAGCTTGCTAAGGTCATAGAGTTTATCCAGTTTTAGATTCGTTTCGATACCGTAAAGGCCATGAAGCGCGATCGCAAGTTCGGCAATATCGGCATTACCGCTTTTTTCACCCAGGCCGTTTACTGTAACATGGGCGCAGTCGGCACCTTCTTTCAGACAGGCCAATGTGCAGGCCAATGCTAATCCAAAATCATTGTGGCAGTGAACCGCAACCGGAACATCCACCCAGGACTTTGCCAGCTTTGTCAGGTAAGCCATCGCTTCCGGTGTAGCAACACCCAGCGTATCAACCAGGACTATTTCGTCAGCACCGCATTCCTTAACCGCGGTCTGGTAGGCTTTTTTTAGAAATTCAGGCTCGGAACGGGTAGCATCTACGGCAAAGAAGGCCGTATAGAGATTTTCCTGCTTGGCAGCGCTTACTGCATCGCGAATTCTTTTCAATACTACATCTTCCGAGGCATTCCATGCTTTCATTTTATAGGGGCTTGTGTATGTTTCCAACACTGTATGCTTTACCCCGGTTTCTGCAATTATTTTTACATCGTTCACTACACAGCGGCCAAAGCCCCAGATTTCAGCGTCATTAACTTCCTTTACTATACTTGCTACTGCTGTTCTGTCCTCTTCACTGCTTGCTGCAAAACCCGCTTCTATACGGTCAACGCCTGCTTCGGCCAATGCCTTGGCAATCCTCAGCTTGTCCTCTGCATTAATGCTTACGCCGATGCTTTGCTCCCCGTCACGGAGAGTTGTGTCATAGACCTTTATTTTTTTCATACCCTTTAGTTGTTCTTTAACCTCGGGCATCTCATTATAGTTGCTGAGCCAAAAACCTTCCCTTCCCATGATATCCTTCCTCTCTTGTTTCTTATATGTTTCCTAAATTCAGAAAGTACAGCCCATTCTAGAAAACCAAGCCAAACTACATTTATACTATTCTGCTTCTAATCTCCCTGCCTTTCAATGCATCGACAACTACTTGGGATACGAATTCACTGGTCATGCTCAAAGCCCCGTCTGTAAACCCTCCCATGTGGGGAGTAAGTATAACATTCTGCAGCCCAAGAAGCGGTGATTGGGTCGGCGGTTCGGTTGAAAACACATCTATTCCGGCACCGGCTATCCTGCCCTCTTTCAAAGCCTTGTACAAGGCATCCTCGTCCACTACTCCGCCCCTTGCCGCATTTATCAGGTATGCCGTAGGCTTCATAATGCTTAACTGCTTTTCTCCTATAAGGTTCCGGGTTTCCTCCATAAGCGGCACGTGCAGGGTAACAAAATCAGATTCCTTAAGTATTTCATCAACCTCTGAACGAATGATTCCATTTGCACTTGCAAATTCTTCATCCCAATATTTATCAAAGGCGAGGACCTTCATATTGAAGCCCTTGGCCCTTTGCGCAACACTCTTCCCAATGACGCCCAACCCGATGATGCCCAAGGTTTTGCCCCATACCGACTGTCCAAATACCTTTGGCCATTTACCCTCTCTTACTTGTCTGTCGGATTGCGGAATCTTCCGGGCTAAAGACAGCATAAGGCCAAAAACCAAATCTGCAACAGCCTCCCTGTTGGTTCCGGGTGAATTGGCAACTATAACGCCCTTTTCTTTGGCAGCATCCAGGTCTATGTTGTCAACGCCTATCCCATGCTTCACTATAACTCTTAACCTTGGCGCGGAATTGATTACTTTACCTGTAACGGGCTCCAATCCGGTAATAATTGCAACAACATCATCCAGCTGTCCAAGCAAGTCGTTTTCACCGGTTACGGGCTGCTTAACCCTTATAATCTCAAGCCCGTAGTCCTGTAGGATTTCTTCCGCCCTCTTGCTATACTTTGCAAAAGATGCATTGGTCACCAAAACTTTATCCAATGGTATCGCCTGCCTTCACACTAAGTTTTAGGTTTGCACATATGTTAATTCCTAACGCCGTCTGTCAAAGCTTCTCTAAAAAAGCATAAGAAGCGAAATGCCTGCAACCACTATAACTGTGCCAATAAAGGTGCGTATTGTAAGCAGTTCTTTCTTGCCGCATATAATTAAGCTCCACAACATGGTAAACAACGATTCTGATGCCCCTATGGAATTTGAATAGGAAACCGGTATATACTTTAGCGCCATAAAAACACTATAAAGCGCCACGCTTGAGAATAATCCGGATAAAAAATAATCTCTGTTCATATGCTTCGTTGCATACACTAATTCCTTCGCTTTTCCTTTCATAACCTGAAACACGGCAACTGATACCAGTGAAACTACTGAGCCTATGAATACACCTACAATAGAGCTGGGAATACAACCGACACCCAGTTTCCTGAAAACATTACCAATCCCTAGGAAAAATCCCGACATCAGCGCCAGCAAAATCCCTTTCTTCGGAACAGAGATGATACTGCCCGCCACATCCAAATATGAGCTGTTACCTTTATAGCTTTGGCGCAGAGTCTCAAAGGACAAAAATGTCACACCAAAAATCACAACAAGAGCACCTATCCAGGCATTAGTGCTTAGAACTTCTCCGAGTATCAGAACTCCTCCGAGGATTGCAAACACGGGTGAAATTACTTTAAATGCACCTGACCTTGACACTCCAATGTATGGAATGGCAGCAAAAAAAACTCCTCTGGCCAAAAAACTATTCAAGAGCCCTGCAATACCAAAGAACATAATACCCTTAAGATTTATTTCTATACTATTTACAAACGACAGATACACAATTATCACCAGGGCATTAATAATAGTATTGATTAAAACGGTAATGTACAGGCCGGTAAATCTATCAATATCCCCATGCTCCATGGCCTTTGAAGTGAATACATTGCTCAAGCCATAGCTTATACTAAAGAATAAAGCGAGTAATTGCCCCACATTGCAGACCTCCATCTAAGAAGCCTTGAATACTCGAGGCTTAGAGTGTGTTTCATTTATCGTCGTACAAACCTGCCCCAGCCGGTATCTCCAACGACCGTTCCATTTTGAGCGACTATCTTGCCTCTTATCATAGTAGTCTCCGGGTAACCCTTTACTTTTAAACCTTCGTATAAAATATAGTCACTGTACTGTGAAATATCCGACGACTTCAATACGTATTCCCTGTCCAAATCTACGATAACCAAATCAGCATCAAAACCTACGTTAATATCTCCCTTTTGAGGATAAAGGCCGTATAGAATTGCCGGGTTCAGGCTAAGGGTCTTTGCGATATCGGTAAGGGGCATATGCCTTTTATGATAACCCTCGCTTAACATTATTGGAAACAGGAACGGTGTCCCCGGGGCACCGGCTGCCGGGCTCCAGATATCACCCATTTTGGCCGCCGATTTACGCGGTACATGGTCCGAGCCAACTGTATTAATATCTCCCGCCATAACCGCTTCCCATAATCTCTCGTTATCCCTCTTGGTTCTTAAAGGAGGCCTTAGCTTATATATTTTGGATGTTACATCCTGTTCATTCAAAACCATATATGGATGGCAAACTTCAATGAAAACCTTATCATAGCTTCTCCTGAATTCTATTGCTTCGTTCAATGCCGCCTCTGAAGTAATATGAAGTATATTAACTCTGCAGCCCGCAGCCTTTGCCAGGGTCAGCGCCCTTCTAACCCCCTCAACCTCTGCAATAACAGGCCTTGAAAGGGCCCAGGCTTCAAGGTCCGACCTCCCTTCGTCCATCAGCCGTTTTTTAGCCCTGTGGACTATTTCAATATCTTCGGCATGGACTATCGCAACCGCCTTGGGGTACTTGGAGAGCTTTTCAAAGCTCTCCAATATATAACCATCGGAAATGGTGTCAAACTGAATCGGGTTCCCGCCAAAGTTTGTGGTCTTGGCGTCTTCTCCGCGATAGGTTAGGTAATGCTTGAACGAGGTTACGCCAAATTCGTTTATATATTTTGGTATAGAATTTAAGTGTTCTTCGGTTATCAAGACAATGTGGAATGAAAAATCTATATATGATTTTTCCTCTCCTATAGACTTTACATATCTATATATTTCATCATAGGGAGAGTTGTCTCTTAAGAAAAACAATACTGTCGTAACCCCGCCGATTGCTGCAGAACTTGTTTCTGTAATGAAATCCTGTTCCCCTGCACCTATACCCAAATGGGAATGGGTTTCTATTATTCCCGGAAAAATGTATTTGCCCGTCGCATCTATCACATGTGTACCTTGGAGTTTAGTATCAGGGCTGGTTATGGCTTCAATTTTCCCATTCCTTATTCCGATATTTCCGCGTTGGATAACTCGGCCCGGGTATACAATATTACCGTTTAGTATTATTGAATCAAACACGCAAAATACTTCCTTTCCAAGGGAGGTTTTATCATTCAAACGAGATAACCTGTCTCCCAATATTTTTGCCTTTAATTAGGTCATCTAAGGCACAGTTTATTTCCTCAAGTCTATATTTTTTTGAAACAACAGGTTTTAAACGGCCATCGGTAATCAGCTTAATTACTTCACGAACATCACTTCTGCATGAAGCCCGTGAACCATACATGGACAGTTCCTTGAGCACAAAGGTATAAATCGGAATATCTATCGGGTTTGGCCTATAGCCATTAAGTATTATTTTGCCTGATTTCCCTAAAAGCTCCAAGTCACTGTTTATAGTTTCCGAGGTGGAGACGGTTTCCAGGACTATGGATATGTCTTTACCCTTTGTCATCCTTAAAATACTCTCTTTATATCTCGCCGGGTTTTTATCAAATAAAACTACATTCTCGAATCCCAGTTGGCGTGCAAAGTTCAGCTTTTCTTCGCTTATATCAACGCCTACCACATTTGCGCCCATAGCCCTGGCTATTTGCATGCCATGAATCCCCAGGCCACCCAGGCCCATAACTAGAACATTGTCAGCCTCGCTAACATGTACCTTCGATAAAGCATGATACGTTGTAGAAATAGCATCCGGGATTATACATGCATCTTCAAAGCTGAGTTCATCCGGTATGGGGATAAAATTCTGTGCCGGTATTGCTATATACTCTGTAAACCCACCATCCAGCTCAAAGCCCAGCCGTCCTTTAATATTGCTGCAGAGAGTCTCCCTGTTAGTTTTACAGTATATACAATGACCGCAACTTAAATAAAAGTGGGCAATACCTCTGTCTCCTATTTTCAGGTCCTTTACTCCATGACCAAGTTCGACGACCTCACCGGCGGGTTCATGTCCCATGATTAACGGTAGTTCTTTTACCTTCTTGTGTCCACTCCATATTTTTATATCTGTACCGCACATTCCACATGCCTTTACTTTTATCAGGACCTCGTCGTTTTTAATCTTTGGTATAGGCACATCCTCCACTGAAAGAGGTTCCGAAAAATTTCTTAATACCGCTGCCTTCATATACATCCTCCCATGAGTGTCCGAAGTATAAGCATACTTATACACAGTCGTTTAAACAGCTTCTTATCTTTATCCTATACCTGTCTCTTATACACATCTGACGCTGCCGACGAAGAGGATAGTGTAGATCTCGGTGGTCGCCGTATCATTAAAAAA
>CZCB01005161.1_pt1 | contig 18436 bp, 16 predicted proteins | sample 591991 | NCBI WGS metagenome assembly CZCB01 (sample SAMEA3556809, study PRJEB10932) | anaerobic digester metagenome | reverse complement strand
CACCAGCGGAGACTTTTCTTTTGTAACTTTTCTTTGTGTGGCTGACAAAGAAAAGTTTTAAATTAGAAAATATACAAAAATATTCATTAAATATCCCCCTTCTATATTTTATTCATCTAACAACTAAACACTATTTAAGCTCAAAACTCATCCATCTAGTTTTATCAAAACATTTCCCCAGCGGTGCTTTTTTTTGTTAATTTTTTTTGTGTAGCTGATAAAAAAAGTAAAATATTTATCAAATGCTAATGCTAAATATAGAGATTAAAACCATTAATTCATAATAGAGCCATTAATTTTTTTTCTGTTAAAACAAGCATCCATTTATCAAATATTCATACTCTACAGTTCACACAATCATCCTTTTTCTTTGTTACCTATTATCTTTTATGTATTTTTGACATTCTTTCCATTATCAATTCTCTTATCTTTTTAGCATCAGATTTAGTAAAGTTTTTGCATACTATCTTACCTTCGCCATAGGATGTAATTATTATATCTGTGCCTATTATGCTGGTATCTAACTTAACAGAAGAAATATTAGCTATTGGCATAGTGATAGTATCTACATTTATCAGAAATTTGTTGCGTTTTTTATATATTACTTCATCATCAGTTATTATGAGTCTGTCAGGAGTTAATATTGAGCCGCCACGAGTAATAGCAGAATGAAATTCATTATTATTTTGCTGGTTTATTTTTTCATCTATTTTAGACATACCTTTGATTTTCTATAAAATTAAATATTTTTAATAATTAAAAAATTAAAAGTTTGAAAAATAATTCAAATTTTTTTAAAATGTATAAGTATTGATTATCGGAAAATAAAACGATTGCCCATAATGTTTTATGCTATGGTATCGTGCGGGAGTTCTAATCAGTAACTTATCAGTTTACACCGACTTTTTTTACGAGTCACAAAAATTCAAAAGACTCTGAAAACCGCATGCACTATACCATGTGTTGGGCATAGTTAATCTTTATGATAAACTGATATTTCATTACTTCTCAATACAACCAAGCAATTATTTATCTTTATTTCATTGCCAACTTTATCTTTAACCATAGCTTTATATTTATGTCTTGTGAAAATTTCAAATCCCCATTCTTCGTCACAACATTCTTCTACTACAGAATTAATAAAATCCTCATTCTGTTCATCTCCGATTAAATAGATGGTTTCGATTGATTTCGGAATTTTTTTAATGTTATTTATATATACCTTTTTGCCTTCAGTATCAATTTTCATTCGTTTTCCAATAATTCTTATTGCAAATTTGCAATATTCCCCATTATATTCCGAGATCGTATCTTGGCTCAGTGTTCTATTCGCATAATAATAAAGGAAGTTTACCATTTTTTTTACTTCATCATAGACTTTCTCATTTTCCCTTTTTTTACCAAAAATTTTTTCTCCCAAGAAAGTCATTTCTGTAATAAAAACCGGGAAATATAATCCAGCTTTATCAATATCAAAAAACTTGTCGTAAAAGTCAGCAATATTCTCGTTATCAAGTCCTGCATTCAAATATTCTTGGACAAATTCATCAAGTAATTCGTATTTAGTTTTTTCTAAAATTTTGAATGATACAAATAGGTCGATGGCACTTTTCTGATATTTGGCAATATAGTTTTTTGCTTTACGTAATAACGAATAAGAAACAAATGTAAATGTGGCATTAACCACATTACGATTATGATTTACACTCTTGTGCATTCGAATAACTAATTGACCTGATTGAATAAATTGCTTCGGTGCAATATTTTCATCAATCCATTCAATTTTTACATGAGTTGGAATAATATGAGGAACTTTTTTCGATAGTTCAGCAACAAATCCATTAACTCGTGACTGTATGTCATATTTAATATATGTATATTCAGACTTTTTGATAATGAACTTAAAATATCTATTTAGTAAAGCTATAAGTTTTTCTAATTTCTCAGGGTTTTTTACATAATGTACAACTATTGAACCCCCAGTAACAAAACATACAATTGCAACAAAAGGTATTATAACATAAATATTGACGTCAAATATTGCACAAATCATATTATTTTTCGTTTAGGTAGTTGTTCATTTTTGCTATGCATGAAGCTTTATCGCAGGCAAATTTTATTGCTCCACTTTCAGGAAATACAGTGTATAGATTATCAAGTGTAATTTTTTCATTACAAAACTTACACTTGATTTTTCCATTAATTATATCGTCATATACTTTGATGCTTTTCAAGAAATCATCAAGTTTATCATCGTGAATCGCTTTAACTATTTCTTTATCATTTTTCATAAATGTTTATTTAGTTGCAGGAAGTTCGTTTTAATTGTGCCCAAAGGATTGAGTGTTGACGTAGTTGTCGATTTCGGAGAACATCACCGTCAATCTGCGCAAAAGTTTTATAGTAGCACTCAACTTCAATTTTGCACAACACTGCATATTGTGGTAACACTCTGTTATAGACCATTAGTAATTCCTTTATCATTTATGTATTTCGTTAATTCTTCTATCTCCATTACTTTATCATATTGGCTTTTTACTTTTCCGAGTTTACTATCTTCTGTAATTAACTTTAAAAAGTCGTTAAAATCTGGATTCTCATTCGCCAATCGATTTACTGTGTCCCAGTCAATTTCTTGATTTATTCTCGAAGGGAAAAGAATTTCACTTTCAAAAATGTTTTCCGAATTGAGCTTAATTATTCCGATACCGAAGGCATTATTAAGTCGTCTTAGTTCATCTTTAAAATCGGGGTCATCGTATAATATATTTAGGGTTACTAAATAACCCTCATTTGCCCAACTTGAATTTGAAACTGCTTGAAAGTATGATTGTCTTAAATTTCTAAAATTCAATGATACCTTCAATTCAAATGAAAAAAGTTTTATTGATGATATTGATAAGTGCTCTTGAATTTCAAGTGTTTCTTTACAGTAATAATTAAAAGGGAAATAAACACCTACAAGGTCAGGGTGTAACCATTCATTTTGTCCTTTAATAGTTTTTGCAGAATTCTCATGAAACACAGTCTTTAAGTTTGCTTTAAAGTGACTATCACCGAAAGCATATGCAACTAATAAAGGGTGAAGGTCTCTTTCGCTAAACTTTTTAGTTTCCGATTCTTCTTGTTTAGTAATTTCTATCTCTTTCTGTTTTTGAATTTTTTGTAGGTCTACTTGATTTATTAGTCGTCTAAGAAAAAATTGAGCAGGTCTTTCGCTAGTTTGTATAATCAATGAATTGTCTCCATTTTTATTAATATCTGTGTAACAGTAAGCTGCTATTGTCTGCCAAGGTGTTTTACCTGTTGTCGAAAAATCTCCAAGAGTTCCCATCTCTTGTGCTTTTTCCCAAATTTCTTTTGCAGAAAGTGGTGTACCGACTTTTTCAATCGTATTTTCTATTATGTCCCAGAATGTTATTTTGCCCATATAATAATTTTATATAACTTCATTTTACAATGCACTATTATTTTTTTTCTCAGCAAATATAAAAAAATTATTAATACAAAAAAAATTAGTTTGTATTTATTTTTTTAGCAAAATTATATATTTTTTTGATATGAAAAAATATATTTTGGCTATATTTTAAATAAAACAATCTGCAACCGCACCTTTATGGATGCTTTTGCAATTTCATTCCGTCTTTGTGTGTAATTCATAAATTACCCAAAAAAATATATAAGTATTATTTATCTGGAAATAAAACAATTGCCAATAACTTTTTGCAGACATACAAAATTTTTCTTCAGGAAATTTGATCGGAGCGTATCTGTATATATACTGTTGGGTTATGGCCAAATATTTACAACTCTCCTCTTAATAAAATTTTATTAAATATCTCATCTGGATAAAGACCAATAATAGCTTTCTTCAGTAAAAGCGTTTTGGTTTTAGTATTTTTTTCTAATAGATAATTCATAATTATTTGTTCTGGACTGCCGATATTTGAATTGTAAATATCATTTGGTATTACTCTTTTAAGAAAGTCAAGAGGTTTACCTTTATAACCGTCCTTTATTCTTTTATGACCTCTATATGGGAAGGGAATATTGTTATTCTCTTTATAGAAATGCCAAATATCAAAATCTTTAATCCCAACATTAGGATTAAGATAATGAGAAGCAGCACCCTGACAGAGGCATATACCAATGAGCGAATCATAATACGCCTCTTTCAGGTGAGGATTTCTTTTAAAAAAATTTTCATGTTCCTCTAATGCTAATTCTTTTAATTTTTTTAAATCTTTAATGTTAAGATTCTCATACAATCTTTCTTCATTTGTCATACTTTACCTCCAATCTGGTTGATTAAATTGATTTATTAACGCAACAAATATACATAATTTTATTAATACAAAAAAATTTTCTTTACATTTATTTTTTTAGCATAATTATATATTTTTTTGATACAAAAATATATTTTTTGCCTATATTTTAAATAAAATGCTCTGCAAACGCACTATAAATTTACTAAATCGTCTGTTCCCATTGGCAGCAAATAATATTTTTATTGAAGGATCGCTGCGTTCAAAATGATGAGATATGGCAAAAGGGTTGTTGCCATCACAATTTATAGTTAAAAAAATTATTTTCTCTAACTTTTTTCCACTTTGCGTTCGGGTGGGCTTAGGAGCACAAAACCTTTAATCTATTCCAAACTTGAGTAGAAGCACAATGCTCAAAGGTTGCACGTAACCTTGCCTGACGCAAAACCATTGTTAGCAGTTCAGTTTTTTTATTCAACACCATCTTCAATTGTAGTTGAACGAATACCTACGTTTATTGTTTTTGTGTTTCCAATCTGAGAAATACTTAAAACCACAAGAGTTGTTGACCGTAGGTCGTCAAGAGTAGTCTTTGAACATGCTGAAATGGACATACCGTCTGGAAGGACTGGATTTTCTTTGTCAATATGAATTTTATGACCAATACTTAAACTGTTTTCAAAATCATTAGTGGTATCAAATTGGGTACCAATAAGGTTTGTCATTTTATTATACCACTCTTTGTAATGGTATTCTATATCTTCGATGTTGTCTGTAATTACTATCATATTTTCTGATTTATAAATTTTTCAATGAAACCATTTCTTTTTTCAATTGGTCAAATTCTTCTTTTACTTGGTACTCTTTCTGTCATGTTTCTTTTTTTTTATGATGTTACACAACATTGTATTTCCTCAACAAATATAAAACAATTTTCTAATATAAAATATATTTTTTGTTTCTATTTTAAATAAAAATATCAGCAACCGCACTACTAAGGCTGCGGTTGCAATTTCATCCCGTCCGTAGGGGCAATTCACGAATTGCCCCAAAAACATAAATATTATTTAGCGGAAAATAAATCAAATGCCCATAACAGTAGACGGTATGAAAAGTTGCCGATTTTAATGCACTGTCCTATCAAGGTACAACTAATTTTGATATTAGCTGAAATGCTTGATAAACAACTGACTGCCAAATGTTTATACACGATGTTATGGGTTGGTTTTTATTTATTATCTTTTAGAAATTGATTCCAGTAATCATTTCCCCTAATTTTGTCAATTCGATTCTCAAAATATTGGTTGTTTTTCTCTTGCTGTTCTTTTGATAAATCTTCAAAGCTTTTAGAGTTTTTTGCTCTATTAATTATGAAACCTCCAACATCAGAATCATTTATACTTTGTATGTTTGTGTTTATTGAATGAGATATATCAGTTTCAATAAAACTTGAGTTTTCAAGTCCTTCAATAACTCCTATAAAAATGAATCGAGCAAACTTTGCATATATAAAACACTTCTCTTCGCTTTCTGCTATTTCAATATCAACATTCCGAAGCAGATAAGAATAAATATTTTTGGGTGCATTGGGGATTTCAATATCATCTGGGTTGCACATTAAGTGGATTGAGTCATATTTTTTCAAATCGACATTCTCATATAGGTATTTTCTCCACTCTATTTCGGCTTCGTCTAATTTTTCTTTGAATTTATAGTTATTCCCATCGTCTTTGAAGTATACAAGCACTCTCCATAGTAATGAAACCGCAAAATATTTTAAATTGTCCGATGGATAAAATGTTGTCACTCCTTTATCAATAAATCTGCTGAATACATTTTTTTTAAACCAATCTTCTCGCTTACTAAATTTTTGCTCACAATCTCTACATAAAAGAAACTCTTTAATTCCGTCTTGAATAGGTTTATTTATGTTTAAACCTTGTCTAAGCCTACCAGTTCCAGTCTGTTTCATCCACTTATAGACAAATTTTGGAATAATGTGACTTTCCTGTAGTTCCTTTTCTTTATGACAAAGTTTACATTTTTCCATATAAGTAGTTTTTGTATTTAAACTTTCACATAACGTTCTGCGGATAAAAGAAGTTGCCGAAGGCAATTTTGACTGAGGTGCGAAGCACCATAGCATTTTATCCGGTGTTATCCTCAGGCTTATTACCATGTGAATCCTGTTCATAAATTTTTTTATCCATTAATAGCTTATTACTCTGAATTTTTAATAAGGTTTCTATTCTTTGCCTATCTTTATAATTTAAAGGATTTGAAGCACAATGGTTAACAACCATTAACTTTAATACTCTTTCAGCAATTATTGAAAAGTCTTTTTCTTGCAACCTTTTTGAAATTTCATCAATTTGTAAATTTTTTCTGTACCACATCAAAATTCCATGTTTTACAAGAAAAGAGGCAGGATTATTAATGTTATCACAAACTTTATTGGTAATGTTAATTAATTTATCAGAACCTAAAGAATGCACGATCTTATTAATATATCCATATATAACAAAGAAATTAATATTCCAAAATATTTTTTTTGAAAGTTTTTCTAACTTCTCAAAGCTTATTCTTTTCTTTTCAGATTCATTTTTTTCAATAATGTTATTTAATATATTCAGTAAAAGAGCAACCATAGATTTCTGTGTTTCTTCATTTTTTATTATTTCAAAAAATGAAGAAAGTATTCTTAAATGAACATTCATAGCTTCGGTAAACATTTCTTCAAGTTTATCTTTGGGTAATGAACCTGTTCTATTTTTAATGATACAGCCTATTACCTCTACAGTCCTAATAGATCTTCTCAAATCTTTTTCTAATGGATCGAATTCCTCTACATTTTCTTCAGGTGCCATTTGAGATTGCTCGATTTGATCCTGCTTTTTTAATAATTCTTCTCTTACCTTTTCAGGTGTGGTAGTAGGAGGTGGTAATTCTGCCTTAACAATATTATCAATCTGTCCGTCGAAAAAACTAACCTCGTCTTTTGTTAATGTAGCTGGTTTATATTTATCAAATAGGACTATCGCATTGAGTTCTATTTCATCCAATATGTTAATACTTTTTGAATGATGAGTCATAAAAATAGCAATATAGGCATTTTCATCTATATGAAGATTATTAATTATTCTTTCTATTTCATTCTTTACTTTTATTTGATCAATATATTCAACTAGATACTTTGCAACGAAAAAGTAATAAAGATATGGATATCTAAATGAATAATTATTAAAACTATCTACTGAGATTATTAGGTTTAAATTTTTAAGCAATATTTCTTGTTTTATAGGAAGATTGTATTTCTCTAAGTATGAATCAATAAATGTTTCAAAATCGGTAGGTGATATTTTCTCTTTCTTTTTTGTATAAAAATAAAAAGATAGTTCTGTTAAGAAATTTATGTATATATCCATTTCATCATTCCCCACACCTTGTTTTCTTAAATAAAAATATATAAGAGCCTGATAACAATAACCCTGTGATGTTATTTCTTGATTAAGGGGCATTGCAAATGTTTCATATGTAACAATAGCAGACAGAATAAAAAAAGGGTATGCGGGGATAATGCCCTTGCTAATATTTTTCCCTAAAGTTTGATCAACTAGTTCAATTCTTTGATCAATAGCTTTATAGTCAATATCTGTTTCTTTATCAGAGAGAGTTACCCATTTTTTTATTAATTCATTTCTTAACGACGGCTTCATCTCTATTATTCTGAGATATATGAATGGAGCTATCAGTGCTTCATCTTTGATGTTTATACTAAAAATATCATCAACAATAAGAATACAATAGGAGTAGGAGCAAAGATACTCTAATTGTTTCTCTTTATTCTTAGCAGTGTAAAAATCGTCAACAATAGGAACAATTCTTTCTTTATTTTCTTGTATTTCATCTATATTGATGTTCTGGTACTGCATTTTTAATGCATCTGAAATCTTGTTTTCCATTCTGCCAGCAAACTTATTTTTATCATAAATATAAACAGGTACTAAATTTCTCTTTCTTAATTCCTTGAATAACATTTTGCATATTGTTGTCTTGCCAGATGAATTTTCACCTACAATGGTAACTTTTTTATATTCAGTTATATTTTGCAGTAGTTCATCAAATCTAATAGTTTTTTCTAATTCCCTTATCTTATTAAATTTATCAAGTTCAGGATATACAAAAATATCGTCTAGAAGAACAGTTTTCTTTTGAGGATGAGCCTCTGTTAACATATCTGTATTCTGCAAAAAATTTCCAAATTCTTTAGTTACTTCTAATTGTCTGATTTTATGTTCCTTTTCGATTATACATTTCAATCCCTTATAAACATCAAGCCATGCATTGTTTTGATCTATAAACTCAGAAACTGGTTTTCCGTCCGTGGGCAAATCCAGTAACTTGGAAATATCTTTATCATCTTGCCAGCCGCAGGAAGACAAAATAATTGAAACAACTGAAATCCCCTTCTTTTTCCTTAATTCCATTGCTTTTTCTTTTTCTCTTTTACAGTTATTCGAGGAAAGGAAATTTGCTGAGATAAATAGACAAATAATGTCTGCATCTTCTAAATTACTGTCAATTTTGTTTTGATAATCTTCACCTGCCAAGATTTTCCGGTCGTACCATTCTTCGATTAATCCATTGTCTTTTAAGGGGATAATATGTTTCTTAAAATCTTGGATATAAGGTGTTTCATCTTGATGTGAATAACTGATAAAAAGTTTAATTTTCATATTTTGTTCCATAATTTAGTCCTCCTATAATTATGCTAATCTTTAAGCTTACAGATAACTGTTGGTTAATGTAGAGTATGGGATTAAAAAACACTGACCTATCTACCATTAACAAATATATTTAAAACCTGCTGAAACTCTCAATCCGCTTGACATATATATTGTTATAAAGTTCGTATTAGTGAGCCGTTTTCTTTTCTTAATTATGTTTTCACTTTTGTGGTCGTTATAGCGATGTCAGAGCCGTGCCAACGTGCATTTGTAGCATCGCCATTTCCAATTGTCCGAGCAAGCGTACCATTGTCTTTACGAATTTCAACTTTGCCTTTGATAGTTGTGATTAAAACAAGAGATTGGTCAGAATTAAAGTCTGCTGAAACAGCGTCTCCATTTCCGATTGTCCGAACTAACGAACCATTGTCTTTGCGAATTTCAACTTTACCACTTTTAATCTGTAAAATGTTCATCTTTTATTTTTTTTATTTTATTGTTTTGTTCCCTGTCAGGCCGGTAAACTTTGCCCAAGCGTTTTGTCTTCTAATGTTACGCATAACGTCTTTTTTACTCCACAAATATACATCATTTTTTTAATACAAAAATATTTATTTTCATTTATTTTTTTAGCAAAATTATAAATTTTTTGAGACAAAAATATATATTTTGTCTATATTTTAAATAAAACAATCAGCAACCGCACGATAAATTTGCTAAATCGTTGGTTTCATAGACTTTATGTAAATACTTACATAATCATCTATTTTTATTTGCATTTCAATTTATTTAAATAAACTCTATTTTTTTTAAATATATTTGTAAAAAATTTATTATGAACATAACCAAAATATCAATAGCAAAAAGTTTAAATGCAGCATATCTGAAGCAAAATATTACAAGTAATCAAATAAATTTATTCATAACTAATTTTAAAAAACTATTAGAAGATATAAAACTTTTAAACGATCAAGATCAAAATGAGGAAAATTTCAAAACACCAATTATTGAATTTCTAAAAGATACCTATTACAAAGACAAAAACTATGTGAATAGTTCAAAAAGATATGATCTAATAATAGCCAATGGGCCTAAAGCTTCGGACTTAATAGGTGTAATAATAGAAACCAAAAGGCCTAACAATAATGCTGAAATGATTACCGAGAGCAATCCTAATGCTAAAGCTCTTCAAGAATTGGTACATTACTACATGAAGCAGAGACTTGCTGGTAATGATGAGCTGAAACATTTAATTGCCACTAATGGCTTTGAATGGTACATCTTTGATGCAGTAGATTTTGAAAAATTATTTTTCAAAAATGATAATTTTTTTAAACAATATGAAAAATGGGATAAAAAACAAACAGTAGATCCCACTACTAAATCTGTCTATGACAAAATAAAAAATTTCTTAGATAATAATGAAATTAATTTAGAAGCTACTTATTTTGATTTACGTGATTTTCAGCAATATCTTAATAGCAGCAATGAAAAAGATATAGAAAATATTATAACACTTTACAAAATCTTTTCTCCACAGCATCTCCTTAAATTATCTTTTGCCAATGACAGTAATACCCTGAATAAGGAATTCTATAATGAACTATTGTATATACTCGGATTAGAAGAAAAAACTGAAGATGGGAAAAATATTATTAGCAGAGTTAATGCAAAAAATAGACAGAGTGCCTCTCTAATAGAAAATACTATAAATCATTTAATAGGTAACAAAGATATCACAGACGATGATCAACTTTTTGAGATAGCTCTGGAGCTGTGCATCACTTGGCTAAATAGAATCCTTTTTCTCAAACTTCTAGAAGGGCAATTAATAAAATTTCATAATGACGACAAGGTAGGTTTTTCATTTATAAATATTGATAGAATCAAAGAATTTGACGACTTGAATGAACTTTTTTTTGATGTACTGGCTATACCCGAAAAAGAAAGATCTGATAATATAAAAGAAAAATACAAAAACATACCTTATCTAAATAGTTCACTTTTTGAACCAACAGAATATGAAGGAAAATACATCAAAATTAATAGTCTTAAAAATGGTTTAGCATTGCCACTATACAAAAACACTGTTTTGAAAGATGCTAATGGTAAACAGCGTACTGATAAACTTCTAACATTAAATTATTTATTTGAATTTCTCAATTCTTACGACTTCTCTAGCGATAGTGGTGCTAAAGTGCAGAGAGACAATAGGCCTATCATTAATGCTGCTGTTCTTGGATTAATTTTTGAAAAAATTAATGGATACAAAGACGGATCTTATTTCACACCTGGCTACATCACTGAGTATATGTGCAGAGAGAGTATATCTAGAGCAGTAGTACAAAAATTTAAAGAAAATGAAAATCAAGAATTTGATACCTTAGATGATGTAAAAAATTATTGCAGTCTACATCATAAAGTAGAAGATATCAAACGCTTTAATGGATATATTAATTCATTAAGAATTTGCGATCCTGCAGTAGGCTCAGGACATTTCCTCGTTTCTGCTCTCAACGTGCTAATAGCAATCAAAAGCGAACTGAATATATTAGCAGATGATGGCGTTTTGATAGATTACGATGTGAGTGTGGACAATGATGAGCTAATAATCATAAATAAAAATAATAATAAACCATATAAATATTTTTTAGTAGATGGTAAAAAACCTACTACAGAAGTTCAGAATATACAAAGGGTATTATTTAATGAAAAAGTTCATTTGATAGAAAACTGCCTCTTTGGTGTAGATATTAATTCTAAATCTGTACAGATAACACGCCTACGACTATGGATAGAACTGCTGAAAAATGCTTACTACAAGGCTCCAGATTATAAAGAATTAGAAACCTTGCCAAATATTGACATCAATATAAAATGTGGCGACTCGCTCATTAGCAGATATACTCTTGATAGTGATCTGAAGCCAGCTCTTCGTAATTCTAAATGGAATATTGATACTTATAAAATTGCTATTGCATCTTACCATCAGACTAGATCAAAAAGTGAAAAAGCAGAAATTCTAAAACTAATAAATGATATAAAAAATAATTTCGAAACAGAAATTTCTCAAAATCATCCTTTAAATAAAAAACTCTTAGACTTAAAATCAAAATTGTTTGATATGACACAAACACCAATATTTGAGTATACTGAAAATGAAAAATTAAAATTGGATAAAGATGTCAAAAATATTACAAATGAAATAAACAAAATAGAGTCTGATCTTAAATATATCAAAAATGGTGAAATTTATAAAAATGCTTTTGAGTGGCGTTTTGAATTTCCTGAGATATTAGATGATGATGGCAATTATATTGGCTTTGACTTGGTGATAGGCAATCCACCATATGGAATAAAATTAATTATACCAGTAATAGAATATATTAAAAGAAACTATGATGTCGCAAAAACAATAAAAGGTAAACAAAAAGGTTCAATTGATACATATGCACTATTTATTGAATTAGGGTTTAAACTTTTGAAAAAAAATGGAATACTTATTTATATTGTTCCAATATCCATAACATCTAGTGAATCTAATGGTAGTCTACATAAATTGTTAGAAGAAAATTGTGAAGAAATAAAAATATCTTCTTATGCTGTTAGGCCACAACCAATTTTTGAAAATGCTGTTGTTGATACATCTATAATAGAAATAAAAAAAACATTAACGCATTGTGAAAAAATTTTATGTACAAAAATGTATAGAAAAAAGGAAGGAACAGATATGAATGAGTTAATGAAAAATTTAAAATTTATAAATATTAAAAATTTTAAATTATTAGGGAGATATCCCAAAATTAGTGAAGATATTGAAATAAATATTTTATCTAAATTATTCTCAATAAATACAAAAATTGGTGATTTATTGTCAAATCAAGGTGCGCCGATATATTATAGGACATCTGGGGGTAGATATTTCAAAATTATTACAAATTATACAACAGGTTCAACAAAAGAAAATGTATTATATTTTGATTCTAAAATTGCCAGTAGTATTGGAGCAATTTTAAGTAGTGATTTATTTTTTTGGTACTATCAAATTTATTCAAATAATCATGATTTGAAACTATATGATATAAAATCATTTCCTATTCCAATAGAAAAATTAACTAATGATATTATAAATAAAATAGAAAATATTTATCAAAAATATTTAGATGATATTGAAAAAAATGCTAAAATAATCAGATCTCAAAAATATTCAAATGCGAAACAATTTAAAGTATATGAAATAAAAAAATCAAAAAAGATTATAGAAGAAATTGATGATATTGTTTGCCCTCTCTATGATTTGAATGAAGAAGAAATTGATTTCATAAAAAATTATGAAATTGAATTTAGAATTGGGAATAATGATGATAATTAACTAAATAAAAAGAATTAGATAAATTTGTAGAGGAGATGTATTTATGTTAAGTAAATTTTTAAAAATAATAATGGTGCTTACTTCGGTATCACCTGTTTTCTTTACTTTATGGTTTAAGGAATTTTCAAAACAATGGCACTTAAACGATGGTTTAGTCTGGTTTGTTCTTTCAATTGTCTTAATCATTATAGCCTATATAATTTTACAATTATCTTTGAAAAAATTAGAAAAAATTCCAATAGAAATTTCAAATCTTGCTTCAGCCGATAAGGAAGTACTCGCATTCATCTTTGCATATTTACTACCTTTAATTGATATAGATTTTATAATGATAGTTTTTATATTGGTTTTATTTACATTTGTAGCATTTACAACGCATATTTATCATTTTAATCCAATTTTTGGTTTATTTGGTTACCACTTTTATGAGGTAACTACATCAAATGGTATTTCTTATGTTTTAATGTCTAAAAGACAGATAAGAAATTTAAATCAGGTTAGTGAAGTAATTCTTGTAAGTGATTACATATTAATTGATACTAAAAATAAATAAAAACGGAGGATTATTTATGAATTTATTAGCATTACTTAAGAACGAAGAAATAAAAAGAATTTCTATTAACCAAGATATTCAGAAACAGATTGAAGAGTATATTAAAGATAGTATTGAAAAGTACATACAAAAAGAAAAAATTGAATTTGAAGGACAATATAGAACTGAAGAGGATCAAGTTTTATTTATTAGTGAATATAAAATAAATTTTATAATAGATAAATTGGTAATAAATTTTGAAACATTAAAAGAAGATGATATTGTTAATATTAAGTGTATAATATTTTTTTATGATAAAAACAAAATAGTGTTTCAATTATTTGATAGCAGGAAAATTATAAATCCTAAAAAATTTAGTTTGATATATGACAATAATACTTTCTCAAAATTAGACAAAAAAGCATAACAATTAGCAATAATATTGACGCATTATTTGATAATAATCAATTATTTTTTTCTTCATTAACTAACGCTTCAAAAATATTTGATTTATCTGATTATTACAGAGAGGTTACCGACTTGGAAATAGAAAAATTTAAAAAATCTGATATTATTGTATTTTCGCAAGATATTGATAATAATCTATTTGACTCAAAAATGAGAAAAAAGCTTTATTTAATTCAAAAGAACAAAGTTGTAGAAACTATAAAATTAAATTTTGAAAAAGTTAGTTCATATGCAAAAAGCATTGGGGTAGATGAATATTTTAAAGATGATAAAATATACTTTCCAAACGATAAAAAGAAACTTAAAACACTAATTAATTTTTTAAATGATGATTTATATAAATCAAACATTTCTGACTTGCTATATGAAACAAATTCAAAAAGAAAAGTAAAATAATAAAAAGATATATTTTTTTATCATTTATCTAAAAATAATTTATTATTTTTGCTCATAAACAAATAAAACAATATTATTATGGCATCAACATCAGATGGATTTATTCCCCCACATGGTGGATACCAAAATCTAATGTCATATTAGATGGCAGAAATAGTCTATGATGCCACAGTATCTTTTTGCAATAAATATATTAGTAAATTTTCTAGGACACACGATCAAATGGTGCAGGCAGCCAGAAGCGGCAAACAAAATATCGCAGAAGGGAGCATGGCTTCTGGTACCTCTAAAGAAACAGAAATCAAATTAATGGGAGTAGCTAGAGCTAGCCTAGAAGAATTACTGATAGACTATAAAGATTTTCTGAGAACAAACAAGCTACCTTTATGGGAAAAAGATGATCCAAGAGTATTAGAGATAAGAGCTTTAGGAAAATTAAAAGGTAGGTCATATAACATATATGACCTACCTTGAAAATCATAATCCTGAAATTTCTGCAAATACAATTATTAGCTTAATACATCAAACAAATTATTTATTAGATCAACAAATCAGAAAATTAGAAGAACAATTTATTAAAGAAGGTGGAATAAGAGAAAACATGCAAAAAGCTAGGCTAAACGAGAGAAGAAAGAAAAATGAATAAAAGGGAAAACAATAAAAAACTCATCCATCAGTTTTTATAAACCCCGCATTGGGAAATGATTTGTCATAAAACAAGCAAGCAGAGTTGGGCAAAAGGGTTTACACTGTCTGAGCAAGCTTTAGCTTGCGAGTTTGTAAACCCCAAGAGGTGATTGTGTAGTTTTATCAAAACATTTCCCCAGCGGAGACTTTTCTTTTGTAACTTTTCTTTGTGTGGCTGACAAAGAAAAGTTTTAAAATAGAAAATATACAAAAATATTCATTAAATATCCCCTTTCTATGTTTTATTCATCTAACAACTAAACACTATTTAAGCTCAAAACTCATCCATCTAGTTTTGTAAAATCATTTCCCACGCAGTGACTTTTTTTTGTGTAGTTGACAAAAAAAGTAAATGAATTAAAATATTCAATAATATTCATTAATTTACCCCATAAAAATAAATCAAAAAAAATCTATTTCAGCTAGCAATTCATCGTCCACCTAAACACTAATTTAGCTCAAAAACTCATCCATCAGGTTTTCTCAAAACGTTTCCCTCGCGGAGACTTTTTTTGTTACTTTTTTGTGTAGTTGACAAAAAAAGTAAAATAAATAGTAGTATTAAAGCTTGGATACGAATATGTATTACCAAAAAAATATAAAATCTACTGGGATTTATTAACGGACAGTATGAAGCATGGCTATATGAGTAGAATAACTTATAATAAATTAAATAACGTAATTATTTATTGGGTAATAGCATGGTAAATAAAAAAATACGATCTTAGCATAGATCCGAATGAGAAGTTAATAAACAAGGTGAAGTGGGGGGAGATCCAGCTAAAAATATAAATCTAAGGATCAGGTAACGTGATGCTTTTTATATAATAGAACAGGTGAAAGTATATCATCTTTTTTTTAATAGAGCCAAAAATTATTTATTTTTGTTAAAAAAAACTTGGTTATGTCAAAAAATTATGATAGTATTGATCAAGAGCAAATAGAACAATTTATTTTATTTTGCCAAGATTATTGTAATATCGTAGAATCTGCAGAGGATTATGATTTTGAAAATATAGTAAATTTTTTACTAGTAGTCCTACCGATGCTATATTTTTATGGTACAGTTATTAAATTGATAGATGATGCTGATATAGAATATGCAGAGAGAACAGTAAATGAAGAGACCTATACTGTCATTTACAACAGATTAAATAATATTTTCTCTAAATATTTTGATTTTCAAATTACTGATGATGATTATCTATGGTTAAATAATATATCTATCCCTGAATATCTATGTGATATATATCAAGATCTCAAAGATGTAGTAGTTTTATATAATAAAAATAAGATAGAAACTCAAAAAGCAGCTATATATCTAGCCAAATATTGGTTTATAGATAGATGGGGCAGTGAAAGCTTAAAAGTACTTCTAGCCTTACATAGTTATAATTATAGATACGAAGAGGGTACAGATAATGACTTTAATGATTTATATAATGATTTGTAATATTTTAGTAAAAAAACTATAAATTTGCATATTAAAAAATTTTATGATGAAAAAGATACTTCTACTATCAATGCTGAGTTTTTTATTAATGTGTAATATCGCATTATCACAAAAGATGCCTGGTTACAAAATACAAGTTGTCATACCTCAATTGGCTGATACTAATGTTTATCTGGGATATTACTATGGTAAATGGCAATATGTGAGAGATACTATCAGACTAGATAAAACAGGTAAAGGTACTTTTCTATCAAAAGATACAGTAGGTAGCGGCATGTATTTACTCATTACTCCTTCTAAAAAATATTTAGAATTTATACTAAATGATAATGAAAGAGTTTTTACTATTGAAACCGATACTACAGATTTACTAGGAAAAGCTAAGGTAAAAGGATCAATAGAGAATGAATTATTTTTTAATTTTAATAGAGAAATTAGTAAACCCTCCAAAGAAATATATTTATTACAGCAAAAGCAAAAAGAATTTAAACAAAGAAATTTAAAAGATTCAGTAGAATATTATAATGCTAGGATTAAATTACTCATAGATAGCATTAATAATATGAAAATCAAATATATGGAGCAATATCCCACTACACTTTTAGCTAGAATGTTTAAAGCTACTAAAGAGCCAGAAGTGCCAGATCAATTGCCATTAAAAGCTGATGGTAAAGTGGATAGCTCCTATCAATACTTTTATTATAAAGAACATTATTGGGATAATATAAACATTGCTGACGAGGCTCTACTACGCACACCTATTTATCACAATAAATTAGAAATGTATTTTAATAATGTTATAGCTCAGCATCCAGATACTATCATCAAAGAAGCTGATAAAATATTGACAAAAGCCTCAGCTAATAAAGAAACGTTTAAATATGTGTTATGGTGGTTAACATATAATTATGAAACTAGTAAAGTAATGGGCTTTGACAAAATATTTGTTTATTTAGCAGATAATTATTATAAAACAGGCAAAGCTTATTGGCTATCAGAATCTTCTACTCAAAAAATTATAGATAGAGCCGATGCAATACGACCTAATTTATTGGGAAACATTGCGCCTAATCTTATCTTATTAGATACAGCTAGGAATTTGAATTCATTACACAACGTAAATGCTAAATATACAATATTATATTTCTGGGATCCCAGCTGTGGACATTGTAAAAAAGAAACACCCAAATTAGTGGAGTTTTATAAGCAATATAAGGATACATTTAATTTAAAAGTATTTGCTGTTTGCACAGATAGTAGCTTCACAGAAATGAAAAAAGTAATTAATAATTTACAAATGCATGATTTCATAAATGTAAATGGCATATATACTGCATCGGGTGATTTTAGGAAATATTATGATGTTTATTCTACACCAGTGATGTATGTACTAGATCAATATAAAAGGATTATAGGTAAAAGATTAGTACCAGACCAATTATATGATTTCTTAAAAAATTATGAAAAACATCCACTTTTTCCTGAACCTCCCGAACAATCAAAAGAACCATATATTCCATTTATGCCAGGTGGTAG
>CZCB01003575.1_pt2 | contig 18482 bp, 16 predicted proteins | sample 591991 | NCBI WGS metagenome assembly CZCB01 (sample SAMEA3556809, study PRJEB10932) | anaerobic digester metagenome | reverse complement strand
CCCGGCCCAGCGGGTGTTCGGAGCGGCTTTCCACCGCGGCGGCCAGGCGCAGCAGCTCTTCGCGGCTCAGGCCGTTGAGCGGCAGCACGTCGGTGACCACCGGCCTGCCATAGGTGATGGTGCCGGTTTTATCGAAGGCCAGGGCGGAGATGTGCCCCAGGCTCCACAGGTGGGCGCCGCCCTTGATCAGCACGCCGTTTCGCGCCCCCTGGGCGATGCCGGCCAGCACCGCCGCCGGGGTGGAAATGGCCAGCGCGCAGGGCGAGGCCGCCACCAGCAGCGTCAGCCCGCGCACCAGGGCCTGCTGCCAGGTGAGCCAGCCGGCCAGCGGCGGCACCACGATGACCAGCACGGCCGCGGCCAGCGCCGCGGGGACGAAGATCTTCTCAAAGCGGTCGGTGAACTGCTGGGTGGGCGACTTCTGCGTCTGGGCCTCGGCCACCATCTGCACCACACGGGCCAGTGTGCTCTCGCGGGCCAGTCTGGTGACCTTCACTTCCAGCACGGCCGCGCCGTTGATGGTCCCGGCGAAGACGGATTGGCCGGGGGCCTTGTCGACCGGAATGCTCTCGCCGGTGACCGCGCTCTGGTCCACGGTCGACTCGCCGCGCAGCACCTCGCCGTCGGCGGGGATGCGCTCGCCCGGCCGCACGATGACCACGTCACCGCGCTCCAGCTCCTCGACCAGCACTTCCAACTCGCGCCCGGCGCGGATCACCCGGCCGGTCTGCGGGGTGAGCTCGGAGAGCTGCTGCACGGCCTGGCGGGCGCGGTCCAGGGCGAAGTGCTCCAGCGCGTGGCCCAGGCTGAAGAGGAACAGCAGGAAAGCGCCCTCGGCCCACTGGCCCAGCACGGCAGCGCCGATGGCCGCCACCACCATGAGGAAGTCGATGTCGAAGCGCAGGTGGAGGGCGGCGGTCAGCCCGTGGCGGGTTGGCTCGAAGCCGCCGGCCAGGTAGGCCAGCAGGTAGAACACGATGGCCAGATTCGGGTCCAGACCGAAGAAGCGCTGACCGAAGAAGCCGGTGGCCAGGAACAGGCCCGAGAGCAGGGCGACGGCCAGGGGGCCGAAGCGGTTCCAGAAGGTGTCGGCGTGCTGTTCCTCCACCTCGTAGCCGATGGCCACGATCAGCCGGACGATCTCCCGGCGGTTGGTGATGGTGGAGTCGTACTCGATGCGCATGCGCTCCGAGGCGGCGTTGACCGACACGGCAAGCACGCCGGGCTTGCGGGCCAGGATGTGCTCGATGCTCAGGGCGCAGTCGGCGCAGTCCAGGTTGTTCAGGCGCATGGTCTCGTGGCGGTAGCGGCGGGAGAGCCGGGCGCCGGTGTCGCGGGCGCGGCGCTGCACCTGGTCCAGCGAGACCAGATCGGGGTCGTAGTGCAGGCAGAGCATGGCTTTGTGGTCCTGCTCTTTTATGTGAGCCTGGCGGATGCCGTCCATGCCCTCCATCTGCGCGCGCAGGCGCTCGATGCATTCGTCGCGCTCGCTGCTCACCTCGGGCAGCAGCACCGGGATGTCAAGCTGCAGTGTGGATTCACCCATAATTTCGCTTCTCTCCGTCAACCGTTAACCACATGATCCAGACCATAGCGCAGCAGTTCGCTGACATGCTCATCCACCAGCGAGTAGTAGACCTCACGGCCCTGCTTGCGCGCCCGCACCAGGCGAAGCTGCCGCAGGCTGCGCAGGTGATGCGAGACACCCGCTTCGCTGATGCTCAACCCCTCGGCCAGGGTGGTGACGTTCTTCTCGCCGTCCATCAACATCCACAGCATGCGCACCCGGTTGGGGTCGCCCAGCGCGCGGAACACCTCGGAGAGGTGATACGCGGCCGTTTCGGTCAATTCGCTGATTTGAGGTTCCATTTGCATTCCTAAATACATAAACATATGCTCAGATGTTTTTCGCATTATAAGCCCGCAGGGCGGCTCTGTCAAGAGAGGAAAGGTGAAAAAAAGCGGGTTCTACCGCTTATTTTCATGATGCAGGCCCGGCCTGAGACGGGCGCATATGCTGTTTATGGGCTTCGGTGTGAAGGCGCATCCCAATACCTGCCCTCAAGGGAAGAGCAAGTGAAGGAGTGCTCGCTTCTCACCCATGGAGGGGTAGTCGCCCACCCATCTCCTCAACCCCCCTTCCCGTAGCGGCCGGGCTATCTGTCCCCGGCTCCGTCACTGGGAAGGGGGGATTGTTGTTATGTGGAGGAAGGCGCGAAACCGGCCAGGAACCCGAGGCGCGGGAAAATGTTGCTAGGGGAAGGGGGGAACAGGGGGTGGGTTGAAGGCTGCCCATGCTCCATAGGGAAGGGAGGCGCACCCCTATGGAGGCAGGTGGGGATGGGTAGGCAAACACCTCCTGGTAAACGGCAGGGAATGGGTACTCACAAAGAGCTGGTAATCGCTATCCGGTTTTCACCCATGCAGATGTACAAAAGACACAGGCCAAAGTCCTGACCCGCACTACAATTAACCCAATGGACCATCCGGACGGTGACCGCAGCCGGCGCCTGCGCGAGGTGGCAGGCCTGTTCTTTCGTCTGGGCGTGACTGCCTTCGGCGGCCCGGCGGCGCACATCGCCATGATGCACGACGAGGTCGTGCGGCGCAAGAAGTGGCTCACCGATCAGGAGTTCCTGGACCTGCTGGGTGCCACCAACCTGATCCCCGGGCCGAACTCGACCGAAATGGCCATCCACCTCGGGTTCGAGCGCGCCGGGTGGGCGGGCCTGCTGGCAGGCGGGGCAGCCTTCGTGCTGCCCTCCACGCTGATGGTGCTGGGCCTGGGCTGGGTCTACCAGCGCTACGGTTCCACGCCCGGAGCCGCCTGGCTGCTGTACGGGGTCAAGCCGGTGGTAATAGCATTAATTGTCCAGGCACTGTGGAGCCTGGGATCGAAGGCTGTTCGCGGCAGGCTGACCGCCCTGGTGGGTCTGGCCGCCTTCGGACTGTTCTTTCTGGGGTACAACGAGATCGCGCTGATGCTGGCCGGCGGGCTGGCGGTGATGGGGGTGGAGAACTTCCAGCGCTGGCGCTCGGCCCGGCTGGTTCCGGCGGTGCTGCCCGCGCTGCCCGCGCTGACCTGGCTGGCACAGGCCGCGCAGGCCGCCGCTCCCTTCAGCCTGCGGGTGCTGTTTCTGGTGTTTTTCAAGGTGGGGTTCGTGCTCTACGGCAGCGGGTACGTGCTGCTGGCCTTCCTGCGCGCCGACCTGGTCGGGCGGCTGGGCTGGCTGACCGAGCAGCAGCTGCTGGACGCGGTGGCCATCGGCCAGGTGACCCCCGGGCCGCTTTCCACCACGGCCACCTTCATCGGCTACCAGCTGGGCGGGCTGCCCGGCGCGGTCCTGGCCACGCTGGGGATGTTCCTGCCTTCCTTCCTGCTGGTGGCCGTCTCCAATCCGTTCATTCCCCGCCTGCGCTCCTCCCCGCTGGCCGGCCCCTTCCTGGACGGGGTCAACGCCGCCGCGCTGGGGCTGATGGCCGCCGTGACCGTGCAACTGGGGCAGGATGCGCTGGTGGACCCGTACACCATCGCGCTGGCGGCCATGGCGGTGCTGGCACTCTTCCGGTTGAAGGTCAACTCCACCTGGCTGGTGCTGGGCGGGGCGCTGCTGGGGCTGGCCCGCTTCCTGGCGGCCGGGTAAGCGGCCTTTCTCATCTGATTCCAATCCAGGTGGGGTAAAATAATACCGGATTTATCCGAATTACACCGGGGAAAGGATCTGCATGGCCCTCGACCAGTTCGGCCGCACCATTCGCTATCTGCGCATCAGTCTCACCGACCACTGCAACCTGCGCTGCGTGTACTGCATGCCGGAGGATATGACCTTCCGGCCCAACGCCGAGCTGCTGCAGGACGACGAAATCCTCACGCTGATGGAGCTGTTCGCCCGGCTGGGCTTCGACAAGTACCGCCTGACCGGCGGCGAGCCGACCGTGCGCGCCCATGTGGTGGACCTGGTGCGGAACATGAAGCAGATCCCCGGGGTGCGCTCGCTGTCGATGACCACCAACGGGGTGCTGCTCAAGAAGCTGGCCGGCCCGCTCAAGGAGGCCGGGCTGGAGCGGGTCAACGTCTCGCTGGACACGCTCGACCCGGAGCGCTTCCGCCGCGTGACCCGCTGGGGTTCGCTCGAACAGGTCTGGGAGGGGATTCTCGAGGCCGAGCGGGTGGGCCTGACGCCCATTAAGATCAATGCGGTGGTGGTCAACGGCTACAACGACGGCGATCTGGTGGACCTGGCCCGGCTGACCTGCCAGTACCCCTGGCAGGTGCGCTTCATCGAGATGATGCCCTTTGGCGGGGCGACCGAGCTGCAGCTGCGCCAGGTGGTTTCCACCGCCGACATGCTGCGCACGCTGACCGAGCACCTCGGCCCGCTGGAGCTGATCGACAACGGCCGGCTGGACGGCGAGGCGCGGCTGTACCGCATCCCCGGCGCGGCGGGTACGCTGGGGTTTATTTCCTCGGTGACCATGCCCTTCTGCGCCGCCTGCACCCGCGCCCGGCTGACGGCCGACGGCCGGCTGAGGCTGTGCCTGCTGCGCGACAACGAGGTGGACCTGCTCACGCCCTTACGCCAGGGCGCGACGATCGAGGACCTGCGCCAGATTATTCTGGACGCCATCTGGAGCAAGCCCTGGGGGCACGGTCTGGCGCGGGGCGAGTTCGCTACGAACCGGACGATGAGTGAGATCGGCGGATAGCCCCGGCCTCCACAAACCACGCATACGCGTCACGGATGGCCTGATCGGCTGACCGCTGTGTGCCCAGGCGCAGCTGCGCCCGGGATTTTTGCGTGTCCACCCAGAAGTTGTACCCGGCCAGCTCCAGCAGGTGCGGCGAGAGGGGGAATGAGAAAAGAGAGCCTGCCGCGCGCAGCAGCCGCCCCAGCCTTCGCGCCGCCGTCCCGGGGACCCAGACTCGCGGGGCCGGCACCCCGGCCGCCGCGGCGATGCGGTTGATCAGCTCCGATACGGTCATGTTTTCGCCGCCCAGCAGGTAGCGATGCCCGCAGCGGCCGTGCTCCAGCGCGGCCAGGTGGCCGGCGATCACGTCGTGCACGTGCACCACGTTCAGCCCGCCCTCGACCAGCGCCGGGATGCGCCGCTCGGCCACCAGCACCACCGGCGAGGAGGACTGGCGGTACAGGTCGCCCGGCCCGAGGACATACGTCGGGTTGACGATGACCGCGTCCAGGCCGCGGGCCACGGCCGCCTGCACTTCCAGCTCGGCCAGGTACTTGGTGTAGCCGTACAGCCAGCGGTCGGGCGGGCAGTTCCAGGTGCTGTCTTCGGTCAGCGGCATGCCGCCGGAGGGCAGCCCCAGCGCGGCCACCGAGGAGGTGTGCACCACGCGCTGCACGCCGGCCTGGAGGGCGGCTTCAAGCACCGCCCGGGTGCCTTCCACGGTGACGGTGTAGGCCTTGCCCGGCTGGCGGTCTGCGTCCAGCAGCGCGGCGGCGTGGAAGACCACGTCCACCCCCTGCATCGCGGGGGCGAGCGTCTCCGGCCGGGTCAGGTCGCCGGCGGCGTGCTCCACGGGCAGCCCTTCCAGGCCGCGCAGCCAGGAGGACGGCCGGTGAAAGGCCACCACCTGGTCGCCCCGCTGGACGAGCGCCCGGCAGAGCTGCGATCCCAGAAAACCGGTCGAGCCGGTGACCAGCACGCGCATGGGCCGCCGGATCACTCGCGCACGACGACGGTGGCTTCCCCCTGACCCACACCAACGCACAGCATGGCCAGCCCGTAGAAGGGCCGGTCGGTCTGCGCGGCGCGGCGGCGCATCTCATGCACCAGGGTGGTGAGGATTCGCGCTCCGGAGCAGCCCAGCGGGTGACCGATGGCGATCGCGCCGCCGTTGACGTTGGTGATCTCTTCCGAAATGCCCAGCTCGCGCAGCACCGCCAGAGACTGCACGGCGAAGGCTTCGTTCAGCTCCACCAGGCCCAGGTCCTCGATGGAGATGCCCGCCCGGCTGAGGGCCTTGCGGGCCGCCTCGACCGGGCCAAGCCCCATAATGCGCGGCTCGATGCCGGAAGCCCCCGAGGCCACCCAGCGGGCCAGCGGCTTCAGGCCCAGCTCGCGCGCCTTTTCGGCGCTCATCAGCAGCAGGGCCGCCGCGCCGTCGTTCAGCCCGGAGGAATTGCCCGCGGTGACCGTGCCGTTCTTGCGGAAGGCCGGCTTCAGCCGGGCCAGGGCCTCCAGCGAGGTGTCGCGGCGGGGCCGCTCGTCCACACAGACCATGACCGGGTCGCCCTTCTTCTGCGGCACAGGCACGGGCAGGATCTCTTCTTCCGCGCGGCCGGAATCGATGGCCGCAATCGCCCGCTGGTGACTGCGCAGGGCGAAGGCGTCCTGCTCCTCGCGGGTAATGCCGGTCATTTCGGCGATGTTCTCGGCGGTTTCGCCCATGGCCTCGGTGCCGTACATTTCCTGCATGCGCGGGTTGACAAAGCGCCAGCCCAGAGCCGTGTCGTAGGCGGTCAGGTTGCCGAAGGGATAGCCCTTTTCCGCTTTGGGCAGCGCGTACGGCGCGCGTGACATGCTCTCCACACCCCCGGCGATGAAAATCTCACCCTCCCCGGCCCGGATGGCCCGGGCGGCCATGTTGACCGCGGCCAGACCGGAGGCGCACAGCCGGTTGATCGTCACCGCCGGAACTTCGACCGGCAGTCCGGCCAGCAGCGCGGCCATGCGGGCCACGTTGCGGTTGTCCTCGCCGGCCTGATTGGCGCAGCCCAGGTAGACCTCTTCGATGGAGCGGGGGTCCAGATGATTGCGCTGCACCAGGGCCGAAATCACGTGCGCGGCCAGGTCGTCCGGGCGAATGCCGGCCAGCGCGCCGCCCAGGTTCCCTACCGGGGTGCGCAGCGCATCCACAATCACGACATCGGTCATGGAAAACCTCCTGGAAAGGGGCATGAGGGGATGGAATTATTGTACCATCGGGCGAGGGAGGGGAGCCGGGCGAGCCAGAGCTGAACCCTGTTCTTATTCGTATAGGCGTTCGCTCCCGACTGCCGGCCCGCCGCTGAGGGGAAGAAAAACGGGAGCGTGATCCGCTCCCGTTCCTACCATTATCAGCACTGGTATCAGCACACGGCCGAAGGGCGGCCTATCAGACAAAGGCCTCCTGCTCGTAGTTCGCACCGGCGCGCAGGGCCTGGTAGTTCTGCGGCAGCAGCTTCTTGTGCCGCTCGGGCAGGTGCTCGGCCAGGGCTTTCTCGATGGCCTCCAGCGGCAGCACCGGCAGGGCCTTGAGCAGCCCGCCCAGCAGGACCATGTTGGTCAGCCGCCGCGAGCCAAGCTCCTCGGCAATCTCATTGCCCGGGATGGTGACCACGATGATGTCATCCCGCTCCGGGGTGCGGTCGACCATGGAGGAGTTCACCACCAGCACGCCGCCCGGCTTGATCAGCGGCTCGTACTTGTCCAGCGAGGGGCGGTTCATGGCGATCACCGCCTGGGGATTGCGCACCACCGGCGCGCCGATCTCCTCATCGGCCACGATCACCGTGCAGTTGGCCGTGCCGCCGCGCATTTCCGGGCCGTAGGAAGGGATCCAGGTGGTTTCCATGCCGCTGTCCATGGCGGCGTAGGCCAGCAGCTGGCCGGCGAACAACACGCCCTGACCGCCGAACCCCGCAATCACAATTTCGGTTTGCATCTTACCCTCCGCCTAGAAACGCAGGTTGGCGATCGCTTCGTGCACCTTGAAATCGCCAATCGGATAGTAGGGAATCATGTGCTGCTCCAGCCAGTTGAGCGCCTGGTCGGGGGTCATGCCCCAGTTGGTCGGGCAGATGGAGAGCAGCTCGACCACGGAGAAGCCCAGCCCGCGGGCCTGCACCTCGAAGGCGGTGCGGATGGCCTTCTTGGCCATGCGGATGTTCTTCGGGTCGTGCAGGCTGCGGCGCACGGCATAGGAGGCGCCGTCCAGGGTGGAGAGCAGCTCCACCGCGCGGACCGGGTAGCCCTGCACTTCCACGTCGCGGCCGGTGGGGGAGGAGGTGGTCTTCTGTCCCGGCAGGGTGGTGGGGGCCATCTGGCCGCCGGTCATGCCGTAGTTGGTGTTGTTGATGAAGATCACGGTGATGTTTTCGCCGCGGGCGGCGGCAGCCACAATCTCACCCATACCGATGGAGGCCATATCTCCGTCACCCTGGTAGGTGAACACGAAGCGGTCGGGCATCACCCGCTTGACGCCGGTGGCCATGGCCGGGGCGCGCCCGTGGGGGGCCTGCACGAAATCGGTGTTGATGTAGTTGTAGGCGAACACCGAGCAGCCTACCGAGGCCACGCCGATGGTCTTTTCGCGGATGCCCATTTCATCCAGCACTTCGGCCACCAGGCGGTGCGCCGTGCCGTGGGTGCAGCCCGGGCAGTAGTGGGTGACCGTGTTTTCCAGCGATACCGGGCGCTGGTAGACGACCTCTTCCTGAATATCACTCATAACCATGTCGCGTCTCCTCTCAGTACAGCAGCGACATGCGCTGCAGCCAGCGATCGCGCGGGTGACCTTCAAGGGTGGCTTCACCCCGCGCCAGGCTCCGGATGGCATCGAGCACTTCGTCGGGCAGCGGCATGATCCCGCCCAGCCGCGCGCACAGCTCGACCGGAACGCGTCCCTGCACCACCCGGCGCACGTCTTCCAGCATCTGGCCGGCGGACATTTCCACCACCAGCATGCTTTCCACCTGACCGGCGTACTGCTGCAGGATCTTCTCCGGGAAGGGGTTGAGGGTGATGGGGCGAACCAGCCCGACCGGGATGCCTTCGGCGCGGGCGGCTCGCACAGCCGAGAGCGCCACCCGGCCCGCCGAGCCAAAGCCGACCACGGCGAAGCGGGCGTCTTCCATGTAATAGGTCTTACAGCGCACTTCGTTGGCGATGACCTGCTGCCAGCGCTTGAGGATGCGCAGATTGGCCTCTTCCTCTTCCGGCGGCTGCAGGTAGATGGAGGAGAGCACGCGCCGCTGGCGTCCCATCGCACCGGTGACGGCCCATTCGGGGGCCTCTTCGGGCAGCCGGCGCACCGGGCGCATCTCGGGCATCTCGGCGGGTTCCATCATCTGGCCGATCGAGCCGTCCAGCAGCACCACGGTGACCACGCGGTACTTCTCCGCCAGGTCAAAGGAAATGTAGGTCAAATCGACGGCTTCCTGCACGCTGGAAGGCGCCAGCACCAGCATGTTGTAATCGCCATGACCGCCGCCGTGGACGATCTGGTTGTAGTCACCCTGCGCCGGGGCGATGTTGCCCAGGCCGGGGCCGCCGCGCATCACGTCCACCAGCACCGCCGGCAGTTCGGTGCCGGCCAGGTAAGAGAGGCCCTCCATCATCAGGCTGACGCCGGGGGAGGAGGAGGAGCTCATCACGCGGGCGCCGGTGCAGGCTGCCCCGTAGACCATGTTGACCGCGCCCAGCTCGGATTCGGCCTGCACGAAGGCCCGGCCCAGCTCGGGCATGCGCCAGGAGAGGTACTCCAGCAGCTCGGTCTGCGGGGTGATGGGGTAGCCAAAATAGGCCTGCAGCCCGGCCCGGACCGCGGCCTCGGCGATGGCATTATTGCCTTTCCACAATTCACGCGCCATTCTGTTCTCCTTCTACTAGGCGGGAACGCGCCGGACGGCTTCGCGCCACACAGTGATGGCGGCCTCGGGGCAGACCACGCTGCAGATGGCGCAGCCAGTGCAGCCTTCCTTGACCAGGGCAGCCGGATGGTACCCTTTGGCGGTGATCCGGTCGGCAGCCAGGGCAATCACATGCTGCGGGCAGGCATTGACGCACAGCTCACAACCCTTGCAGTACATTTCATTGACCGCAATTCGACCCTTTGGGGGCATTCGATTCCTCCTTGCAGGATTGGGTGGACCAACAAGAACGGGTAAGACCAATTTGATTATCAATTGGGCGGGGGGATTCGGCTAGTGTCATGCGTCATCGGGCGAAAAAACAATCCTCCTGACGATTGCCACTATATGGACAAAAATGCTCAAAAAGCGCTTTGCAACTTCTTTACAACTTTTCCCGGGCGGTTGACCGGCTGGACCGCCTCATTACAATGAGAGCACGCTGGAACACTGCACAGGCACTCCAAGGAGGATTCAATGCGCTGCCTGCAATCACTGGTCATCTCGCTCATGGTCCTGGCGCTGATCGCCGCGCCGGTGAGTGCGCATTCCTCCCTTCCCGATCAGGTCTCCTCTCAGCCGGATACCGCGCTCAAGGCGGTGCTGATCGCCGGCTCGCTGGACGGCGACATGAACAGCAAGAATGAAAAGGGACTGATCGACAGCCTGGAACTGGCGGCCGCGGTGCTGGAGGCCAACGGCGTCACCGTCCACCGCTTCTACACCCCGAACGACGACTGGGAGGACATCCGCGCCGCCGCGCAGGGGGCGCACTTCCTGCTGTACCGCGGGCACGGGGTGTACGACGGCACGCTGCCCGTCCCGAAATGGGTGGGCGGTTTCGGTCTCACCGGGGGTGTGGTGAGACCGGAGCAGATCCGCGATGAGCTGCGCCTGGCCCCCAACGCGATCGTGATGCTGTACGGCTGCTTCACCGCCGGTTCGGCCGGCAACGACACGTCCCCCATCGACCTGAACGAAGCCATCCGCCGCGTGTCCATGTACTCGGACCCGTTCTTCGACCTGGGCGCGGGAGGGTATTACGCCAACTGGTTCGGGGACGCCTTCGCCGAATATCTTAAGTCCCTGTTCCAGGGGAGCACGCTTGGCCAGGCCTACCAGGGCTATCATGATTTCAATGCGAAAACCGCCCACCGCATGGCCCACCCGGACCATCCCGTCCTGGACCTGTGGCTGGACTACAACGACTGGGATACCCGGGTTTACTCCAACGCCTTCGCCGGGCACACCGACCTGACCCTGGCCGACCTGTTTCCCGAGGCCTTCGGCGGCCCGGCCATGGAGCTTTCTCGCCAGCAGATCGTGCTGCTGGCCGAGACGAGCGACGATGTCCGCACGCTCACGGTGGACATCCGCTCCATCAACGGCAAGCCGTTCACCTGGAAGGCCAGCGCGGACGCCAAGGGCTGGCTGAGCCTGAACCCCACCAGCGGGACCAGCGGGGAGACGCTGCGGGTGGTGATCGACCCGCCCGCACAGCCCGGCAGGTACTCGGCCACGGTCACCATCGAAGCCGGCCCCGGCGTGGAGAACAGCATCCAGCGCCTGCCGGTGGAGGTCATTGTGGCGGAGGAGCTTTCGCACCTGTTCATTCCGCTGGCTTCAAAGTGAGCCCGGTCATTGGATACAACCGCACTGCGCCGCCTCACCAGAGGCGGCGCTTTCTTCTGGGGGGTGAGGGCACCGTCCGGGGAATATGGCTATAATGGATATGAATAGTCAGTTTCATCGGAAGGCAAAACCATGCAGGAAGGCAGGATTGGTGTGTATCCCGAAAAAGGGCAAAGTCCTCATGTGGTCGTTCTGGGGGCCGGATTTGGCGGCCTACGGGTGGCCCGCTCGCTGGCCCGCCGGCCGGTGGAGGTGACCCTTGTGGACCGGAAAAACTATCACCTCTTCCAGCCGCTGCTCTATCAGGTGGCGACCGCCACCCTCTCGCCGGATGAGATCGCCTACCCGGTGCGCAACACCCTGCACAACCAGCAGAATCTGCACTTTCAGCTGGGCGAGGTGCAGTCCATCGACCTGAACGCCCGCACCGTGATCACCAGAGAGATGGCCATTCCCTATGACTTTCTTGTGGTGGCCCTGGGCGGGCAGACCAACTACTTCGGCATGGAAGACGTGGAGCGGCACGGGTTCGGGCTGAAGGATCTGGCCGACGCCACCCGCATCCGCAACCACGTGCTGAGCCAGTTTGAGAAGGCTGTCACCGAGCCTGATCCGGAGAAGCGCCGCGCCATGCTGACCTTTGTGATCGTCGGCGGCGGGCCGACCGGGATTGAATCGGCCGGGTCGATCAGTGAGCTGATCCGTCTGGTGCTGCGCAAGGATTATCCCACCCTCGACTTTGACGACGTGTGCGTCATCCTGCTGGAAAGGGATCACCGCCTGCTGCTGGCCATGCCCGAGGAGCTGGGCCAGGCGACTCTCGAGGCGCTGCGCCGCAAGCATGTCGTCGATGTGCGCCTGAACACCGCGGTGGAAAGCTACGACGGGCACGTTGTCCGGCTTGGCGACGGCGGCCAGATCCGCGCGGAGACGCTGATCTGGGCTGCGGGGGTGCGCGCCGTGAGCGTGCTGGACACGCTGGGCGTGGAGCAGGACCGCTCCGGGAGGGTGGTGGTCGAGCCGACTCTGCAGGTCCCCGGCCACCCGGAGGTGTTCGTCATCGGCGACGCGGCCTTCTGTAAGGATGAAGAGGGCAGGCCGCTGCCCATGATGGCCCCGGTGGCCATGCAGCAGGCCAGTCACGTGGCCGGCAGCATCATCCGCCTGATTGAGGGCAGGCCGCTGGAGGCGTTCCGCTACAAAGACCCGGGCAGCATGGCCACCATAGGGCGCAACCAGGCGGTGGCGCACATCGGCCGCTGGAAGCTGCGCGGCTTCATCGCCTGGGTGATGTGGCTGGCGGTGCACATCTACCAGCTGATCGGGTTCCGCAACCGCCTGGCGGTGCTGATCGACTGGGCCTGGAGCTACATCTTCTACGAGCGGGCGGTGCGGCTGATCGGCCCGCCCTGACCGGGCTGGAGCCCCCGTTCCGTTTGACTTTTCAGGCCGCCTGATTAATAATTCAGCTACCTGGCAGCGCAGTATTTCGTCACGGAAAGGAGCGCCTTCATGGCGAAGATACGCAGACCAAGGCAGCAGCGCAAAAGAGAAGTCTGGTTGTTCCACTCCACCTGGGGGCTGACCCTGCTCTCGCTGGCCATGCTGTTGATCGGCTTCCTGGCGGGCTGGTTCCTGCGCCCCGTCATCACGGGGAACTCGCAGTCCGGTGCGCAGGAGCCGATGGCCCGGGCGGTGGCTCAGACGCGCCATTTCCTGGGCAATCCCGACGCCCCGATCACCATGCTGGAATTCAGCGACTTTCAATGACCATACTGCGGGCGTCATGCCGCTGGCGCGGGTCGCCAGATCGAAGAAACATACGTTGCCTCCGGGCAGGTTCGAGTCGGTTATTTGCATTTTGCCTTTCTGGGGCCTGAATCGGTCCGTGCGGCGGAAGCCAGCGAGTGCGCCGCCGAGCAGGACGCCTTCTGGCCGTATCATGATGAGCTGTTCGCCCGCCAGACCCAGTCCGGCGCCTTTTCGGACGAGGGGCTGAACCAGATCGCAGCCGATCTGGGCCTGGACACGGCTGCATTCGCCGAGTGCCTCACCTCGGGCCGCTATGCCGACCTGGTGGCGCAGGACACCGCGCTGGCCCGCTCGCTGCAGATCGGCAGCACGCCGACCTTCCTGATCAACGGGCAGGTGGTGACCGGCGCGGTCGATCTGCCCATCTTCGAGCAGGTCTTCCAGCAGCTGGGCGCGCAGGGAACGCCGTAAGGTCGTTCGCGGGGATCAGTAAAAATGAAACGCACGACAGCCGGGCTGCAAGCCTGGCTGTCTGTGATTCCGTCCGCGGCGGGGCCGTCCCGCCAGAGGGGCGCTGCCGTCTGCCGCCTGACCCTCCCCGGCCCGGGCAGGATTCTTGATACAATCAGCCTGTTGGACCGCTCCTTCTGCCAGTTAAACCCCGGGAGGGCCAGTGGACGCTCCAATTACGATCCGCGGCGCCAGGCTGCATAATCTCAAGAATATTACCGTCCAGATCCCCAGAAACAGGCTGGTGGTGCTGACCGGGCTTTCCGGCTCGGGCAAGTCCACGCTGGGGTTCGATATCCTGCTCAAGGAAGGCCAGCGGCAGTACATGGAATCGCTGGGCATGGTCAGCCTGTATGTGGCCCGCCCGCCGGTCGAGTCCATCACCGGGCTGTCGCCGACCATCGCCGTCGACCAGCACCTGACCAATCAAAGCCCGCGCTCCACGGTGGGCACGGTCACCGAGGTGTACACCTACCTGCGCGTGCTCTTCGCCCGGCTGGGGCACCGGCCCTGCCCCCGCTGCGGTCAGGATGTGCCGCCCTCTTTTGATCCCGCTGTGGCCGGGTGGGAGGGCCTGCCGCCGGAGGAGGAAGAAGACAGCGGCGAGGGAGCGACCTATCCCTGCCCGCAATGCGGCGCGCAGGTGCCCGAGTTGATCATGGCGCACTTCTCCTTCAACAAGCCCGAGGGCGCCTGCCCCACCTGCACCGGGCTGGGCAGCGTCCACCAGGCCCGGCTGGACCGACTGGTGGACGAGGAAAAGAGCATCCTGGACGGGGCCGTGCTGGGCTGGGAGGAGTTCCTGATCGACTTCTACGGCGGGGCGCTGCGTGCCGCAGCCGACTATTACGGGCTGGACCTGGACATGTCCCGCCCGTTCAAGGATCATTCTCCGGAGGTGAAGGACCTGCTGTACTACGGCGTGGAAAGCCCGCAGTTCCGCCGACACTTCCCGGACCGCGAGCCGCCGCCCACCGTGCGCAAGGGACGCTTTGTGGGCATCGCCACCAATTTGCTGCGCCGCTACGCCGAGCGCATTCAGGACGCGGATTACCGCGAAAAGATGCGCGATTACCTGATTATCCAGACCTGCCCGGACTGCGAGGGCACGCGGCTGCGGCCGGAATCCCGCGCCGTGACGGTGAACGGGCGGGATATTGTCTCGCTTTCGCGCATGCCGCTGAGCGAGATCGGCGCCTGGCTGGGCGAGCTGCCGGGCGCGCTCGGCGCTGACGAGATGCTCTTTGCCGGTCCCATCCTTTCCGACCTTGCGGAGCGCCTGCGCAGGCTGGTGGAGGTGGGGGCCGGCTACCTGAGCCTGGAGCGCGCCGCGCCCAGCCTTTCAGCCGGCGAGGCCCAGCGCCTGCGCCTGGCCAGCCTGCTCGGCTCCGGGCTGACCGGAGTGCTGTATGTGTTCGACGAGCCGACCATCGGCCTGCACCAGCGCGACACCCACCGCATGATCGAGGTGCTGCGGCGTCTGCGCGACCTGGGCAACACCGTTCTGGTGATCGAGCATGACCTGGAGACCATCGCCGCCGCAGACCATGTGATTGACTTCGGGCCGGGGGCGGGCAAGCACGGCGGGCAGATTGTGGCCGCGGGCAGCCCGGATGAGGTGGCCGCTTCGCCCGGCTCGGTCACCGGGGCTTACCTTTCGGGGCGCGAGTCCATCCCCCTGCCGGAGCGGCGGCTCCCGCCCGGCGAGAAGGCCCTGGTGATCCGCGGGGCGAAAGAGCACAATTTACAGAACCTGACCGTGCGCATTCCCCTGGGACTGCTGGTTGCGGTGACCGGGGTGTCCGGCTCGGGCAAATCTACGCTGGTGTTTGACATTCTCGACCCGGCCGCCCGCCAGCGGCTGCACGGGGCCACCGTCCGCCCGCCCGGCGAGCATGACGCCGTCGAGGGGCTGGAGTACCTGGACCGGGTGATCACCATCAACCAGGAGCACATCGGGCGCATCCCGCGCTCCAACGCGGCCACCTATTCAGAGGCGTTCACGCCCATCCGCTCGGCCTTCGCCGCCACCGACGAGGCCCGCAGGCGGGGGCTGGCGGCGCGGCATTTCTCCTTCAACGTGCCCGGCGGGCGCTGCGAGCGCTGCCACGGGGCCGGCGTGCTGTACGTTCCGATGCACTTCCTGCCGGACGTGGAGGTGCGCTGCCCGATCTGCCACGGGCGGCGCTTCAAGCCAGAGACGCTGGCGGTGCGCTATCGCGGGCGGGATATTTCGGAGGTGCTGGACATGACCGTCGAGGAGGCCCTGGAGCTGTTCCAGGAGGTACCCGCGGCCCGCTCCCGGCTGCAGGTGCTTTCGGACGTGGGGCTGGGGTATCTGCAGCTGGGGCAGCCGGCCACCACGCTCTCGGGCGGCGAGGCACAGCGGGTCAAGCTGGCCCGCGAGCTGGGCCGGCGGAGCACCGGGCGCACGCTGTACCTGCTCGACGAGCCGACCACCGGGCTGCACCTGGCCGACACCGCCCGGCTGCTGGGCGTGCTGCGCCGTCTGGTGGAAGCCGGGAACACCGTGGTGGTGATCGAGCACAACCTGGAGCTGGTCAAGGCGGCCGACTGGGTCATCGACCTGGGGCCGGAAGGCGGAGCGGCCGGAGGGCGGCTGGTCGCCGAGGGAACGCCCGAGCAGGTGGCCCGCACGCCGGGTTCGTACACCGGGGAGTGGCTGCGGCGCATCCTCCCGGCTGTGTGAAACCTTCAGAAGCGGGGACCAGGGTCCCCATGACTCTGGCGGCCCGTGCGCCAGAAAGGGGCCTTCTTGCCTCCGGCGTGAAACTGTGGTATGATTTGGGCACTTAAACACAGGAGGGCATGCCCGCCTACCCAACTCCTCCTCAGAGAGGTTTTCTTTCTTTTAAGCGCAGTTCTGCCAGCACCACCGGCCTGAGGGGGAGCTTAGAGAATATCGTAGATAAGGAAGAGGATATGCAGCCGTCGTTCCTGACCCGCGAAGGTTATCAGAAGTTACAGGAAGAGCTCGATTATCTACGCACGCAAAAACGCCAGGAGATCGCCGATCGCCTCCATGAAGCCATGGAGGGGGGCGAGCTGATCGAGAACGCCGAATACGAAGCCGCCAAGAACGAGCAGGCGTTTGTCGAAGGCCGCATTAAGGAACTGGAGATCCTGCTGGCGACCGCCCGCGTGGTGGACGAGCCGCCGGCGCCGGGCCTCATCCAGGTGGGCTCCAAAGTGACCATCCGGGAAGAGGGCATGGACGATGAAGAGTGCTACGTGATCGTCGGCGCGGCGGAAGCCAACCCGAGCATCGGCCGCATCTCCAACGAGTCCCCGCTGGGGCGGGCGCTGCTCAACCACCAGGCGGGGGACACCGTGCAGGTGGAAGCCCCGGCCGGGTCCTTCACCGTGCACGTGATCAAGGTGGAATAATCAAGGGTTCGATTTCTGAACCCCGCCTACAGAAACATCTGCGGGCGGGGTTTTTGTTGAAACAGGATTACTGCGGAGTTGACACATGGAATTAAACGAACTGGAAAAAATCAGGCTGCAGAAAATGGAGCGCCTGCGGGCCAGCGGTGAGGAGCCTTACCCGACTCGCGCCAACCCCACCCACACCACGCAGGAGGCGCGAGAGGCCTTTGAGCAGAGCGAGGGCCAAGAGAACCCCGCGCCAGTGCAGGTGACCCTGGCCGGCCGCCTGCGCTCCATGCGCCTGATGGGCAAGATCGCCTTTGCTCACCTGGAGGACCGCGCGGGGCGGCTGCAGCTGTTCTTCCGGGTGAACGAGATCGGCGAGGAGCGCATGCAGGTGCTGCGCGAGTGCTACGACCTGGGCGATTTCATCCAGGCCAGCGGCACCATGGTGCGCACCCGCACCGGCGAAGTCACCCTGCAGGTCAGCCAGTTCCACATGCTGGCCAAGGCGCTCACCCCGCTGCCGGCCGCCAAGGACGAGGTGGTGGACGGGCAGGTGGTCCGCCATGCCACCCTGGCCGACCCCGAGGTGCGCTACCGCCAGCGCTACGCTGACCTGGCGGTCAACCCCGAGGTGCGCGAGATCTTCCAGATCCGGGCGGCGGTGGTGCGCGAGCTGCGCAACTTCCTCGACGAGCGCGGCTTCCTAGAGGTGGAAACCCCCATCCTGCAGCCCATTTACGGCGGCGCGGCGGCCCGGCCTTTCACCACCTACCACAACCAGCTCAAGCAGAACCTGTTCCTGCGCATTTCCTTCGAGCTGTACCTTAAGCGGCTGCTGGTGGGCGGCTTCGAGCGGGTCTACGAGATCGGGCGCGACTTCCGCAACGAGGGCATTTCCTTCAAGCACAACCCCGAGTTCACCCAGCTCGAGTTCTACATGGCCTACGCCGACTACCTCAAGGTCATGGAGCTGACCGAGGAGATGATCTGCACCGTGTGCGAAAAGGTGCTGGGATCGCGCAAGTTCACCTACCAGGGGCGCGAAGTGGACGTCAGCCCGCCCTGGCAGCGGGTGGACCTGCGCCAGGGGCTGATTGAGAAAACCGGCATCGACATCCTGGAGTACCCGGACGCCGAGAGCCTGGCCGAGGTGGTGCAGACCAGACTGGGCAAGCCGGTCAAGCCCGGCACCGCGCGCGGCAAGCTGATCGACGGGCTGCTGGGCGATTACCTGGAGCCGGCCCTGATCCAGCCCACCTTCCTGTACAACTACCCGCGCGACATCTCCCCGCTGGCCAAGAACATCCCCGGCAACCCGGAGATGGTCGAGCGCTTCGAGGGCTTTATCGGCGGGGTGGAGCTGTGCAACGCCTTTACCGAGCTGAACGACCCGGTTGAGCAGGAGAAGCGCTTCCTGGAGATGGGCCGGGCGTACGAGGCCGAGGACGAGCAGCGCCACCCGATGGACGAGGACTTCCTGCGGGCGCTGTGCTACGGCATGCCGCCGGCGGGTGGGTTTGGCCTGGGCGTCGACCGGCTGGTGATGCTGATGACCGA
>CZCB01002965.1_pt1 | contig 18485 bp, 10 predicted proteins | sample 591991 | NCBI WGS metagenome assembly CZCB01 (sample SAMEA3556809, study PRJEB10932) | anaerobic digester metagenome | reverse complement strand
GTAGAGAAAAAACAGCCTTTAGAGATATGGCAGCCAATGAGGGATAGAGCGCCTTTGGGTGGACAGATGCCAAAAACGATGCCACAAATGGGGCTTACTGGTAATATCAGCCTATGGGAACCCATGCGGGATGTGCCGCCAGGTAAAGAACGTTCAATGGGCACAAAACTCGAAGCGGACTATTTTGAAAGGGGCGACCAGCCGTCCATTGCAAAGACGGTAGGCAAGTCATTATTGGCTGGTGGTGCAAGACTGTCACAGAATATAGCCAATATCCCGAGGATGATAGCAAAGGGCGGCGCAAAGCTACTAGACTTCCTTACTCCGGATAAGATTTACAAGGAGGAAGAGGACCCATATGTTAAGTTCTTTGATAAAGTAGTGGGCGGGTATGAGGAAGTAACACAGAAGCATATAGAGGACCTGGGCGAACTTAAAGGCGTAAGAAAAGACCTCTCAGGTGTAATGCTTAACCTGCCGCAGATAGCATTCAGCGCGTTCATGGGCCTTACTACCGGCGGTATGTCTACAACGGCGAAATTGGGTGATGCAAGCCGTATGCTTGCGCAGCAAAGCAAGTGGCTGTCGCCGGAGGTTGCCAGGATGATACCGTTCGGCGCTACCGCAGGAAGCGGATATGCAAGGGAAGCCGAGCTTGAGGGCGCTAACTATTTACAGCAGGTTCTTTATGGTGTACTCGGCGGCCTGGGCGAGATGGCTACCGAAATGCCGGTAGTGACCGGATGGATTAACATAATCGACAAGGTAACCGGCGGCCTTGGGAGAGCAGGAGCAGCCAACCTAATGCAGTTATATGGACAGGTAGGTATTGACTGGCTGAAAAACATTTTGGCGGAGGCAGTGCAAGAGGCGGCCATGGAACCAATAACAGCAATGGCCCGGACACTGTATGCGGATGATGTGACACTTTATGGAGAAGGAGGCATAATTGATATAAAAGGCATGGCGGAAGCTGCCCGTGGCGGGGCGGCCATGTCTATAGTATTAGGTGCATTGGGCTTGCCCATGTCGACGGCGGCAAATATATATGTGACAAGAAAGATTGAGAAAAACGAGCCAATGACCGAGCAGGATTTAATAAATGTCGCCGAGCTTATTAAAAAAGACCTGGAACAGCAGGAGCCGGCAAAAACAGGGCTCACGGAAAAGGATATTATGGACCTTGCAACTGAAGTGGCGAAGCCGTTTACAGAACCAGGACCCGTTACGCCTAAACCAGCACAAACTACTGTTCAAAAGCCTCCCGCATCGCCTATTACAGCTAAACCAGAAGTAGTGCCTGAGACTGAAGGTATGCCTGTGGAGAAACCGGCAACTGATGAGGGGATAATTTCGCCAGAAGGGCAAGTAATTAGAAAAGACGAAAACATAGGGTATCATACTGGAGATTTAGGCAAAGCAGACGGGGAAATAGTAATTAAGCCAGAGGACATAGATTATGAGAGGGCAAGACGGGCATATTCCAATATTTCCATGGACCCGGAAAGACGGGCAATATCTACCCAGCAAGACTATGTTTCAACCATGAACAGCATATATAATAGGTTATCTGCTCTTGCAAAAACTGATGAACAAAAGCGGATACTGACAGAAGAATTCAAGAAATTTCAGCAAGGATATATCCAGAGATACAACGCTTTGCTGGATGCAAAAAGCAGGACAGCAAGCCCGATGATAACAGGGCCGTCTAATTTCCCAGTAGAGCGTAATAGAAAGCGTATGGAAATAGAGAATAGGCGAAGAAAAGAGCTGCTGGATTACGGAAAACGACAGCCGGAAAGAATAGAAAAGTTACTTAAAAGCAAAGACACCGAAGAAAATAAATTTAACGCGTTTTGGCAGGATATAGCCAGCAGTATTGGTGTTATTAAAGGTATTGATGCTGGAACCGAACCTTATAATAGGGCACTTTTTGTATCATCTATTCAGGGTAAGATTGAAAGGGCCTTTAATAGGGGTGACACCGAAACGGCTATTAAGGCATTAAAGAAGATTAAAGAAATCCAAGCTAGTATGACAAAACCTGTTTTTACTAGCCGTCATTCTATCTGGAAGCTACTTGAAAAGGAAGCTATTCCTTTAGCCGAAAAACATAAACCTGAAGTAACAGAAGTTACCGGCGAACACGGAGTGGCGCGTATTAACGATAACGACAAGGTTGTGCTTAGTTTTGATAAGGAATACTACATGAGCCTTTCTGATGAATTAAAGAAGGAAATAAAGTCTAACTTTTTATTCAGCAGAAAAAGTTCAGCATGGATTAGCCGCGGATATTGGAGAAACAAGGCATATGCTTACGAGAAGATACTTAAAAAGCACGGGCTTTCATTAGCCGCTGCAAAAGCTCAAGAGCAATTAACGCCAGAAGAAACAACTAAACAACCTGGGCCTATTAATAAGGCATGGAAGAAAATCACGACATTAGAAGATACTCTTGAAAGATACGATATAGACGCCAAGGAAAAGGCCAGGATAATAGATACCTATAAAAGGCTGACCGAGGGCGCAAAGCAGGCAGGAGTTAATGTTAATCTTATAGTTAACCTTGCGGACAAAATTACTGCAAACATAACAGATACTATGCTAAAAGAGCATGGCCTGAAGCCCGGTACGGATGCCTATATAGCCGGCAAAACCGAGATGCACAAAGACGGCGAGATATTTAATATTGTTATCACCCTTCTAGCTGATAGGAATGCACCGATAACGCAGGAGATAATACACGAATTTGCCGAAGTATGGGCAACTGTATGGGAACACGGGAAACCGGCAGAGTATGGAAGGGCCATAGACTTCCTTGTGAAAAGGGGCTTGAGCAAGGAGCGGGCAAGAGAGTTTTTACCGGAGATATTCACGGACTATGCGCTTAACGAAGAGCTTATAGGTGATATGATTAACGAAGACCAGGCGGCAAAGACGCTTTTCAGCAAAACGCTTGACAGCTTCAAAAACTGGCTGCAGACTGTACTGAAAAGGCTGTCGTACTTTAGAAGTCAGGTATTGAAGAAACTGCCGGACGAGATAAAGAACCAGGCCCGTTTATTCGCTAATGGCAAGTGGAAAGAAGCCTTTGAAAGCATAAAAGACGTTCAGCACATAGACGATACAACGCGCTATGCCGTGAGAACAAGGCCCGCGCCTAAAAAGACAATAAAAGCATACAAATTAATGCGAGTTATGGAAACCCAAAAAGGGAAGGTGTTCCCGCTGTTTGTGGACGCAGCACAACCGGCGCCGATAGGCGTATGGTTGGATGCCGAAGAGGGACCTATTACCATTAACGAAAAGACCGGTATTCCAAAGGTTACTTCAAGGTTGGGCAAATTGGCTTATAGGCCAGGTTGGCATTTAACAGATATACCTATAGCTAACCATATAGGCGTAAAGGGCAAAAGCGGCAAAATAGAATTTATGAACTCGAAGCATGTATGGTGCGAATGTGAAGCTGCCGCTGATATAGATTACCAACCGGAGGCAAATGCTAATGGCCGTGACCCGAAAACCGGTAGGGTAATACCTTCTAAAGCAGACATAAAGCGCATACCAGTTGACGGGTATTACAGGTTCAAAACAAACCCGAATATGGCCGAAGACTGGATAATAACAGGCGCTATTAAAATTAACCGTGTCCTTTCGGATGCCGAGGTGGAACAGATACTAATAGAACACGGGCAGAAACCAATGCCAAGGCAGGGCGGGCCAATAGACCTTAAAAAATATGGGCTCGACAAAGACCAGCTCATGTATAGCATAAAAGCAGAAGGCATAGACCCGATACTTGAGACATATCAGAAGGTGTTTGGTGAAAAGCCTGTAACAGTCACTTCCGAAGAAACAACTAAACAACCTGGGCCTACTGAAATAACTAACATAGAAAAAGACGGTATAACCATTGATGAACACAGAAGAGCATTTGATAAAAACGGTAACCTTATATTTTCTCCTAAAGGCCGAGACAGGTTAAGCGCAGAGAAAATGGATGCAGCGCTTGAACAGTTTAAAAAAGACTACAACAGGTTTGAAAAAGGACTAACTTATATAACCGGCAAGACAAAGTATATATTTAAAGGTGTAACCCCGAGCGGTGATTGGCGGTTTGAAGAAGTAGATACAGGGCGCATGGAATATATACCATATGACCGCTTGTTAGCATATGACTTCACAGAAGCAGAATCGGAGACTAAGCCTCAGGAAGAACTAAAGGAAATATCTAGCGGAGAACCCATAGCAAAGCCTCAAGAAGAATTAAGGACGGTGCCTAAGCAAGTAGCGCCATCGGAAACTAACGTTCAACCAAAACAGCCATCCGCCATATACAGATACTATATAACAATGGACCCTGAAATCCGCGGCGACGCGATACCGGATGCTAAGAATGTCGTGTTGTATGACAAAGTTGCCATAGACAGTAAATACAGTAAACATGGCAAGGTATATGGCTTCGTAGACTTTGAAAGACCGGCATCCCAAGATTCAATAATGAAATACGGTTTAATAGAAGCAAGCCGCCCAGCAAATGAAGCGTTATTGGAGCAGCTTATAATAGATGGCGAGTTAGATGAGGATAATATAATTATCCCACGGTCGAAATATCTAGGCTATACTATGGAAATGAAGGAGTTTATAGCCAAAGAACTAATAGACGGTAGCAAGACTGACAAAAAGTATATAAGCTTTAAAGTCCCAGGCGACGGCAAATTTGCGGTAGTTAACAGGCCCGATGCTATAGCGCGTTTACTAAACAGTTTAAACATTAAAGCGCAGGTAGATGATTTGCCGGCTAACATCAAAAAAGCTATAGATGGAGAAACAGTTGCATATTGTAGTATAAATGGAATAACTTATTTTATACCAGAAAGCAAGAACGCTTATTTCATCGCAATGCCGGACAAAGATTTTGCTGCCGTTAAGAACTATGCTTTAGTATCACAAAGCCTGCCAGCGAAAAAGCGTATAACGCTAATGGACAGAGGCAGTGTAATGCGTGGTATAATTGAAGATTTTCTCTCAAGCGATATGGCGCCAGCAAATGGTAAGGTATATGTTGTAAAGAAATTCCGCAATAAAAAAGATGTGTATTTGTTCGAGCATAATGGACTGTACTATATTTTTATAAAAAAGTATGTAGATTTATTTAATGAAAAAGGCAACAAAATGTATCTTTCAACTTTAAAAACTAAAAAGGGAGATGCCGCCAGGCTGATGATAACAAATAGCGAAGGCCAAATAATAGGTGGTATAAACTCTTTATTTGAAACAATAACCGAAGAAGAAGTCTCCAGTGAAGATTTAAGCGCAATACCAGCTACAGTAAAGTGGAATACTAAGCATAATGACCCATATAAGCCTTCTGCTCTCGAAAATCAAACTGATGCAATCACTGGTTTAAAAAATGACCTTTTAACAACCGGTGTTGCTCATAATGAAGGCAGAACTGCTAAAATAACAGCTGACTTTATTGATGAAAACCGCGAGAAACGAGTATACAACATAGATATAATCGAAGACGGTCAACGTTCAGTATTGCTTAATAAAGACATTGCAGACTATGATGAAGCAATAAATAGGGCTATTGATTATTTGATACACGGCAAGCCGGCAGAAAAGGCAACAGAAACTAAAAAACCTATGCCCGAGGAACGCGAAAAGCCGCCGCGGGTTAAGGAAACAAACAGGCTAACATTACCGGTAGAAAAGCTTGCAGCGGATTATAAGGCCCGTGGCATGGATAAATACAGGGCATGGGACCAGTTTATTATTGACAGGGCATTAAAGCCGGAAATAGATGCCAGTGAGTTTTATCAAATATACGAAGAAGTAAGCCCAAATTTAATAAGGGATGGCTTTACTGGAGAAATAGTGCCAACACATATAATAAAGCATGTCGGCGGTCGTGAAATGAAAGTGATGTTACTGGAAGAAGACGACAAAAAGATAACTTGGGTAGAAGAACACCGCATGACCGGTACATCATTCAAGAAAGACTTGGAAATATTTGAAGAAATCAAGCCGGAAGAGCCTACGCCACCTTCAATAACTAAAGCGGAAGATATAACCGAAGATGTATTACTTTCATTGAACGAAAAAATGTTAGGCTTAGGCGCACCTATAGAACGGGATGATGTAGGCTATAATAAAATAGACCATGATTTTGCGATGCAGTTATATGACCAGGCAAAGAAAAAAGAATTGACAAAAGCACAGTTCGCGGCATTGGCAAACATGCTAGCGAAATATGGCAAGACACAGCTGGGCATAGACCCTGAATTGCTTAAAGCGGCTGCCAAACAAATAGCTCTATCAGAAACCAGAGAAGCCGAGATACCTGTTGAGCCAACTATGACTATTGAAGAAAGCCTGGAGCAGGGCAAGCTACCTAAAGTAGAACAAACAGTGGTTGACAACATACGCAGTGGCTATGGAAAGTACAAAAAAACTGTGCTACAATTAAGTATAGACAGCAAAGGCGTTTTGGTTGTAGATTATGCACCGTTTGACAGGACAGGTGACACCAGCATACAGCATAAACTAGAGCACGGCTTTGTATCAGAAAACGGTAAAATTAAATTTATCGGTCAGGCAGAAGAAATAACAAAGCGTGTTGGCAAGATAACCGGTCAAACTTACGACATAAAAGACTGGCTTAAATCATTAGGTTTTAAGTGGAACGGCAGAACAAAGACTTGGGAAGGTGTGGTTGAGAGTGAGCAAAAAGACCAAAAAGTTGTTGCCCCCATCACAGGACTTGACTATAGACTTCCTTTACGAAGCAGCGAAGATTACGGACGAATCATCGTTACGAGAGGAAAGCGACTTGAAGGAACAGGCACTTCAGACATTAGCGAAAAAACTAAGCGAGTATTAAGAGAACACCAAATAGACGGTGTAAATCTAGCAGTCGCCGCCATTGATAAATATGGCGGTTTTTTATTGGCTGATGGTACCGGCGCAGGCAAGACCATGCAAGAGCTGGCAGTAGCAGAGCATTATTCCCGAAAAGGTAATAATGTATTGATAGTAACAGTTAATCGGCAAGTAATTAATACTGCATTTAAAGAACAGGCCAAGATGCTGGGCTTAACCGTGAACGAGGTTACTACAAAACTGGGCCATGGTATAAACATAACCACTTATGCAAGCTTAGGCAAGCTAACAGAAAACCCGGATTATATAATATTTGACGAAGCACATTCAATGAAAAACTATAAAATCTCAACCCGAGCTAAAAAGGGCATCGCTCTAGCCCAAAAGGCCAAAGGTGTACTATACGCAACAGCAACACCGTTTGATAAAGCCGAGCATATTAAGTACCTTGACCGGCTGGCTATATTTGAGCGAAAGTCATTTTCAAAGATAATGGATGCATTAGGTTATAAGTACCGGGAAAAAAGAATTGGCTACCAGACAGTAGGCGAATGGGTACGAGATGTGAGCCTGGAAGAAGCAGAAGAAAGGCTAAGCAACCTGTTTGGCGAGCTTTCCGAATTGGGACTGATTATTAAACGTGAAATATCAATGGATAAAGTAGCTATTGAGTTTAAGCAAGTAAGCTTGCCGTCTGAGGTACAAACAGAACTTGATAAGATTGAAGAGCATTACGATAGAACTGTTTCAATGCCAGGCCTAAAACGAGCATTGACTTTAATGGCCCAAAGGCGGTTCCAGGAGCCGTACAAAGTAAACGCCGTTATTAAATTAGTCGAAGAAGAACTGAAGGCCGGCAAGCAAGTGGTAGTATTTGCAACTAGGATAGAAGATGCAGAAATACAAGATGCAAAAATAGCTGATGACGTTAATAAAATGGCATCGGAGGGTACCTTAAAGACCCTGACTAGCCTCCTGGAATCAAAAGGCATTAAAGTAGCCAGGATTTACGGCAGTGGTAACGTGGAAAGCCAAGTAAAAGCATTCCAAGAAGGCAAAAAACAAGTAGCGTTGGTGACCCCTCAAAAGGGCGGTGCAGGTTTAAGCCTGGATGATACTGTAGGCGATAAGCCAAGAACGATGATAGTTATAACCCCGCCATTTAGCGGTGTTGATAACGTACAAATGGCCGGCAGGATAAACAGGCTAAACACAAAGAGTAATAGCAAAATTGTTTATTTGCTAGCCGACACTTCAATTGATGCGTGGAACAAAGAAATAATAGTCAATAAAATGAAAACGCTGAAGGCCATAGTAAAAGGTGACATAGAAAAGCTGGACATAGAAAGCGCTAAAGAAAGTTCTCAAATAATCACCGATATAATAAACAAAAACGTAAAAGAAGTAGAAGCCGACCTCAAGACCAAAGACCAAACAACGGGTATATTGCCAAAGGCGGTAAGAGACAGGATTAATGCCACCAAAAAGCGCAAAACGGAGGTTGACCTCAAAGGTACACAGGTGACGGCACAAAAGAATGTTGAAACGGTGCTGGAGGCCACTAGCGCAGAAGATATGCCTAAGTACATGGATACATTGTTAGGCGTAAAAGAGGGCGTAGAAGACATATTCTCATTCGAGCCGAAACTTAAGCGCTTTCCGAAGTTCAGGAACGCTGTACGGTTGTTTAAAGGCGTATCAAAGGACGCCAGGGACTACTCGACAAAGGCGGTATACAGTATAATAGGCAACCTAGACGATGGCGAATTTGAAGTATTCAGGAAGATAATAGCTCTTCAGGACATCGTTGAGAACGGCACGCAGGGCTTAAGGCTGCCCATGGATATACCGCTTGAAGAGTACGAAGAAGCGCTTGAGCATTACCGCCAGTATGAGACAACCAATGTAAAACGTGCCCTAGACAAACATAAGGAGCTCATGGAAGCGGTGGCGTATGACCTGGTGAAACGCGGCAAGCTGGATGAAGAATCCGTGAGGGAATACTATTACCCGCACCGGATACTCGGTAATGAACGGCTGTTTGAAGCCAAGGGCGTACCGATAAGGATTAAGAAACCGTACCGTGCTTATACGAAACGCAGGACCGGCAGCGCAAAGCTGATAGACATGGACTATATCGAAGTAATGCTAAAGCACCTAACTAGGGTATTTATAGATAATGCGATTGACGATTTTGTAAACGAGCAAGCAAGGATATACAATGCCATGCCAGTCACAAAGGAAGCGCGCGATAAACTATTCGGCACAAAGGGGCCGCAGCCGAACCAGATTTATAACATAGACGGCGAGGAATATGTTGCATGGCAGTACCAGCCGGGTAATGCGTTCTATATAGCGCATACGCTGACCGAAAGGGCTATATTGGATGCACTGGAAGAGGGCGCGACGGTGGAAGAGCTAATAGAAGACGAGAAAATAAAGAAAGCCCTGGCGGTAGGCAGAAAGCATCAGATGTTCCTACTTCCGCTAGAGATAGCCGATAAGCTGTCATCGTTCAGGAAGCCTAAAGAGTATAATAGGCTTTACCAGCTGGCAGTTGAAGGCGTAACCCTGTGGAAGCGTATCGTGCTTGACTTTGCCGGTATACCGTATCAATTAAACAACATCATAGGCGACGCCATGAACCTGTACCGTGAGGACCCGATAGCGCTCACGAAGTTCTTTGAGGCCATAAGCGCCTTAAGGGGCAACCCGGAATTTAAAGCGCTTATAGAAGCTGCAAAACGCCAAAGGGTAATAGACAGCGGTTTTTACGGGGCCTTCACGCAGAACATTGACCCCGAAATAGCCAGTAAACTAGGTTTAAAACTCGGGCCGATAGCTAAGTATGAACAGGCATCGACGTTCAGGGAAAACATCTTAAGGCTTGCCAAGTTTATGAAGGATATGGAGCGCATACAGGCCGGTAAAAAGGTGGTAACAAAAACCGTTGACATAAGGGGCCTTTCGCCGGAAGAAGCCGCCGGCAAGGTAGCCAGGGAGGCCATCGTGGACTATCAGGGCATATCCGAGCGCATGGCAAATATGCGCCAGTTCTGGCTACCGTTTGCGACGTTCTATATCGAGAACGCAAAGAGTTGGGCGAAGTATGTTGCCAAACACCCGGGCAACCTGCTAATAAAATTCGGTGTGCCGGCTGTAATGCTTTACATCTGGAATAATCTTATCCAGGACGACGACGACGAGCTGCCGGATTATTTCAAAGACCAGTTCCATATTAATACCGGTTTTAGGACAGCGGACGGCAAACTGATAATAATATCCCTTGAAACGCCGCTGGATATAGCCAAAAACATGATAGGGCTTGATAAGCTGGACGATAATGTAAAGGCTGTGCTAGGCGGCGATAAGAATATACTGGAGGCCGCAAGAGACCAGGCGCTTTACTCGATAGTTGCGGTTGGCAAAAGGTCCTTCCTGCTGCTTAACCCGGTGCTTAAGGCCGGAATAGAGATAGCCATAAACAAGAATGTATTCATGGACAGCAATATTGTACCGTCGAGGCTAGAGGGAACGCCGGAAGCTGCCAAAATGAAGGCAAACTACTTTGTGCAAAGCCTTTTCTCGCCGTATGCACAGTATGTAAGGGCAGCAAGGGACATAGAGCCTGAGAGTGATTTTGCCAAGTGGCTGCTTAAGGGGCCATTAGACATTAAGAGAGCCCTGGGCGTAAGGGAAGTGGATACCGAAGCTATTAGCAGGGGCAAGATATACGATTCGGCAGCCAAAGCCGAGATAGCATACCGCCAGAACCAGCACAAACTTGAACAGGCGGTAATAAAGGCGGTGGTTAATGAAGATAAGGAAATACTGCTGAAAGAAGGGCAAAAGTTGGTAGAAAAGGGTTTCCCGGTATCGAAAAAGGACATAGACGAAATTCTATCAAAACCGCGGGTACAGGCCGAGATAATAAAACAGAAACTACGCAAGGAAAAGGACAAGGACGAGCGCAAGAAGCTCCAGGATATGCTGAAGAAGGCGCAGCAGGCAACTTTGATGGAAACGCTCAAAGGAACACCTAAAAAGGCACGAAAGGATATTGTAACAAAAGGGCAGTAAAACTACTGCCCTTTTGTTATGCCCCTTGCAAGCAACTTAAACGTCAGCACGATAAGGACCGCAAACACTACGGTATAAGCAATATAATGGCTGCAAAGCACAAACGGCAGGCATTTCGAGTTGTATATGAGGCGCATTACATTTTCGGGGAGAGAGCCGAATATAGTTATGGGAACGGATTTTATAACATTGATGTATATGTAGCTAAAGAGCGAGACAGTGATAAGTAGCAGTGATTTTTGTTTCACGATTTCCACCTCCTCTCTTTTATATATATATTGCTAGGTTTTGTATTAAATTCTATACAAAATCTGCCTATAATTCAATATATACGAAAGGCGGTGGCCGATAATGCATATAGATATTGGTATTTTGGTAGGGGTGGCCGGGACCGCATTCGGTATTGTTATGACATATTTAAAGTATCGTAAATCTTGCGACAGCGACATTGAAAATGAAGCAGCAATTCGGGGCGAACTAAAGGCTGACTTAAACTATATAAGGCGCGGGATAGAAGAAATACGGGTAGAACTAAAGGCAGCAGAAAAAAGGGACGCCGAGCTTTCGGAGCGCGTTCTAAAGGTTGAATTATCCGATAGGCATGCTCATAAGCGGATTGATGAAATACTAGAGAGAATAAAAGAATAGGGCAGGTGATTATAGATGCCTAAGAACAGATTGTATACACTACTAATAAAAGACTATGACGGCAGAGTAACCGCACGGCTAGCAAACGGAACGGAGCAACTGCGGAAAAACTTCCAGGTTTACGAGTTTCGTGTAAACCGGGACGATGGGCTGGACCTTGCCTGTGTTAGCGATTACGACCTTGACACCCTTCAGTATATCCGGTCAATGCTAAATACAAGGATAGAGGTAACTTCTGCCGGCAGGACCCCGGAATACAACGCCCGCCCAAACGTCGGCGGCAGCGAGCGCAGCATGCACCGACTGTTGTTTGACTGTGTAGACTTTAAAATAGACGGCATAACCGATGCTCAATATGAGGCCGTCCGACAATACCTAATCCAAAGGGGTTATCAGGGCATATTTACATACGACGGCCACAGATTTCACATTGACCGGGGCAACCGGGATAAACTGACACAAAAAGATTACAGGAAGAAGTAAAACCACAGAGAAAGGGGGTTAGGCAATGAAGTTCGTATTAGATTTTAATATGGTTCGCTTGAGCATAGGGCTTGTTAGCCTAATAGGGGTAAACATACTTCTAGGCAGCATTGATGCGTTTTTCCAAGGCAATTTCGATAAGGACGTATTCAAGAAAGGCTTTATAAAGGGTTTAGTAGTAGCAATTAGTTTTACCGTTGTGTATTTTGTAGGCGTTTTAAATCCAGACATTACGCTGGAAATAGCTGGTCAGGAAATGACAATGATTATGGCGGTCAACGCAATACTTCTAATCGGTTTTGGCGGTTACGGCGTACAGGTATTAGCTAAGCTAAAGAACATGCTTCTGTCTAAACTGGAAAAACCGCAAGACGATGAAGTAGCCATATATCTCACTGATGATGAGGCAGAAAAATTATTGGGCTCAAGCGAGACTATTCCTAAAATTGATTATACTATTACAGAACATGAAGCAGCCGAGGAATAATAGCGAGTACGAACCGAAAAGCCGGGGGTAGCACCCCGGCTTTTTTTGTGTCTTTTAACATAATTGGTGTTCCCAAAAGTAAGTTGCATAAAGCTATGCAAAACCATGGGAATAATAGAACGTGCATGAAAATGCCGCCAAATAGACCTAAATAGGGAAATACGGGGGTTTAAAAATGCAACTATTGGTGGTAAAATATATATACCAATAGACAATACTATATCATCTAGGAGGTGGCAGGATGTGTCGTACAGGGTAGACTACGAGAAAATAGCGAGACTACGGAAGCTAAAGGGGTACACGCAGGAGACAATGGCCGCAGAATTGGGGGTATCACGGTCGTTTTATTCCCAAAAGGAAATCGGGGCAAAGCGATTTAGGGCAGAAGAATTATTAATATTGGCAAAGCTGCTAGGCGAAGACCTTGAAGGTTTATTCAAAAGTGAAGGAGGGAGGGACGGTGGTTAAAAGGAACTTTCATATCTATGTGGATGCGCACATCGAAGAGGATGCAATAGACCCATTCGAGATAGTAGTGCCCGATAACAATGAAAACGGAATAATGGCGCTGGTTGTATACAGTGCAGGCGCTACGTTAAGGCTGTATATAACAAAGAGCCAGGCAAGGGATTACCTGCTACCGGCTATTCAGAAGGTGATTAATGGAAAGGAGGGAAAACATGGGACAGGAAGTGCAAGAAATCGCAAGAAGCCAATCGTCGGTAAAGATAGCTACGAACGGGAAGGGTGAAAAGTCTTGGGAAGTTAAGGCGTATGGCGACACCATTGACGAAGCCCTAAATCTAGCCATAAACGCTGATAAGAAACTTGCCGAACATTTTTCCAAAAAGGAGGGTTAAGAAATGGCCGAGAAAAGACAGGAACAGACAGGGCTTATGCTTATAGAGCTTGAGAAGTACGAAAAGGAAGGGTTTAACGTATTAGCGCCAACAACGCATATGCAGCAAATTTCGCCGTTTCACCGCATACGGATAGAGACGGTTCAGATAGACCCGGACCCTGAAAACGGCGAGGTTTACAAGGTGGGCACCAAGTATGTCGGGAAAGACAGTGAAGGCAAGCCGATATATGAAGACGAGCTGACGTTCTCCAAAGTAGCGCTGATGAAGTTTGCCGACGCCGCCGGGATAACATGGAACTGGCGGGATACCAGGGCAGTAACGGTTACGCCGGATTACGTTTATTATGAGGCGGTAGGAGCTATACGAAAAACTTCCGGTGAATGGAGGGTAATAAAGGGCTCCGCAGAGATTGACCTGAAGGTTAAGCAGCAGGAGATTTACAAGCAAAAACTGGAGTACGCAAAAAAACTCGCAAATAGCAACTACAAATCGGATAAGGATAAACTCGGCGGTAAAACACCGGAACAATGGGCAAAAGAAAAGACAGACGATGATATGCTACGGGAACGCGCCTTTAAGCTCCGCAAAGCAGAAACCGCAGCCATGGAGAGGGCAATTAGGATGGCGCTCTGCTTGAAACCGAAGTATTCCCCGGATGAACTCAAAAAGCCTTTCGCTATACCAAAAATCGACTTTGCTCCGGATTACAGCGACCCCGAAGTGAAACGAACGCTGTTACAGCAGGGCATACAGGCGTCTAATAATCTGTTCGGGGCAACGGTTATTCAGGATGATGGCGGCGGCGTGATGTTCGACGGGGGCACCGAAGCGCCAGCGGACGGGAATATAGAGGTTATAGAGGCAACCGTGGTTGAAGAGGGAAGCAACCAGGACTTGCCGGAAGACGATGATGCACCGGCCGTAAACTTTCCATGGGAAAAAGAAGAGCTTGTTTGTAAGAAGTGTAACGGCCCGATAACGGAAATGAGCGGTTGGACGCAAGAACAGTTAGTGGAGTACAGCCGTCAGAACTTTGGCGATGACTTATGCGGAAAGTGCATGAAACAGATAGTTAAAGAGAGGAAGCAAAGGAGGGCACAGGGATGAAAGTAGCCCATGTGGCAGATATTCACTGGGGCCTTGGATACCCGGGCCCCACCCCTTTCGCCAGACATACGGACATAACTATAGCTGCTGACTTAGTAGCGAACCAGATAATAAAAGCAAATTGCGACGTAACCCTGGTGGCAGGAGATTTGTTCAAGGACGCAAACGTGTTCATCAACCGGGCATCCCAGGAGATAACCACGGCTGTAGCCTGGTTAAGAAAACTAACGGAACACATGCCGGTAGTGGTTATATCGGGCACGCCGAGCCATGATGCCGTGGCAGCTTATAGGATAATCAAAGAAATGCGTATACCGCGCCTCTATATAGCGACTACGCCCGAGATTATAACGATTGGGTCTGCAGCTATAGTATGTGTACCCGGCATGAATAGGAGTAATTTCGCGAATAGCGATGAATACAGGGGCAAAAGTGCCAGTGAGATACACCAGGCTATGACGGAACAGATTACGGCCCTGTGCATGGGTGCAAGAGCAAACATGAATGCACCGATAAAAATACTCATGGCACACCTGACCGCTGAAGGCGCGGACAAGGGCTTTGACGACCTAAAAATGCAGCATGAGCCAATACTGAAAAAGGAAGCCATGGCGGGCTATGACCTGGTATGCCTGGGGCACATACACCGGCCGCAGCAAATTCCGGGGGTACCGGCATACTATCCGGGGTCCATCGAAAGGCTAAGTTTCAGGGACGAGGGCATAAAGACCGGATTTTATATTCATGATTTTGACGATTTTTGGCATATAGCCGGGGCAATATCAACCTACATAACAATACCGGCCAGGGGATACTTCTCTATGAACTTCAGCGGGGATGAAGCCCATCTGCTTTGTGGCCCGGACATTAATTTCGGTCCGGCATTGGAAGACAAAATTAAAGACAACATAGTTAGGGTTAAATATGAATGCACGGACGAGCAGGCGAAGCTCATTAACCCCAACCGGATAAGGCAGGCGCTATATAATGCCGGTGCCTACTATGTAACAGAGATAAAGCCGGTGGTAACAAAAACTACCCGGACCAGGGCCCAGGAAGCGACAGCAGAGATAACGCCCGTTGAAGCCCTAGGGATTTACTGCAACCTCATGGGCATAGCAGAGGTTGCGGAACTAACCGAACGAACAAAGAGCATAATGGAGGAGGTGGAGGCATGAACCCATTAGCGATTAGGGCAGAAAACTTTCTATCCTACAGTAAACTAGACCTTGACTTGAGCGGGGTTAACCTTGCGGCGATTGTCGGCCCCAATGGTGCCGGCAAGTCTTCTCTCCTGGACATAATCACCTGGACGCTGTACGGTTTTGGGCGGTACGACTTGATAGACGCATATATCCGGCAGGGCACGGAACAGATGATGGCCGAGGTGTCGTTCGAGCTGAACGGCAAGATATACCGGGTGACCCGTACCCGGTCCAGCAAGGGCAGGGGCAAGACAACTCTGGAATTTGCCGTACAGGACGGAACCGGCTGGAAGCCCTTAAGCGGTACTACCATCATGGAAACACAGGAGAAAATAGTTAATACCCTGCGGCTTGACTATAATACCTTTGTGTCAACGTGTTTTATACTACAAAAGCAAAGCGATAAACTGACCTCCGCAACGCCGGCCGAAAGGAAGCAAGCCTTCGCTAAGGTGCTGGGGCTGGATTACTACGATAAGCTCCTGGAAAAAGCGAAAGAGAGGGCAAAGGCGTACAGGGAACGCATATCCCATTATCAGGCAGAAATAAGCCTGCTGGAAAACAGGATAGGGAACAAGTCCCAACTGGAACAGGAGCATAGGCAATACAAGGTAGCATTAGCGCGGCTTCAGGAGAATCAGAAGGAGTTGCAAGATATAATACGGACCCTGGAGAAAGAAAAGGACGCCCTGCAAAGACAGTTAGATGAAAAGCATAACCTGATGAAACGAAAAGAAGAGCTGCATAAGCGCTTTAATGAGATTGACAGGTTTTTTGGCGAGTTGGCGAATCTGGAATATCTCATAGAAAGCAATGAGGGCATAGATGAAAAAATCGCCAGCAAGGCACAGGCAAAAGCCGAGACCGAGAAAATGCTGGAAGAATATAATAACAGGCTAACCGAGCTTAAAATAATCGCCGGCAAAATTCCCGACCTGAAAGCGGCTATTGCGAAAGCCAGGAAACAGGAAGCGGAACTGCTCCAGGAAGGCGGGGAAATAGACAGAAAGCTGGGCCGATACAAAAAAATACTAGCCAATGCGGATATGGTAAGAGAAGCCGCTAAACTGTATAACCAACTACAAGAAGAGCTTAAGTGCCTGGACCGTAAATATACGATGTATCACGACTTAAAGGAAAAGGCGCAAGGGCTGGAGGCAAAGGTGGCGGCCTTTGATAAAGAGCAGGAAAGTGCAATAGAACGCATAGAGGCCCTTATAGACCAGGCGAAAAAGCAAGTGGAACTCCTTGATAAAGCGCCCTGCACCGAAGACATGCAAAGCAGGTGCCCGTTGCTGCGTAATGCCGTAGAAGCAAAGTCGGAGATTGTAAAACTGGAGCTCGAAAAAGCAGAGTGGGAGGCCAAGGCCAACCCCTATGCCGACGAGTGGCAGGCAGCCTGCAAGGAACGTGACGCAGTTGGTTATGATGAAGCACGGCATCAGGCAGTGGCCGCGCAGATAGCCGAACTGGAACCCCATTCAAAGTTATTGCCCGAATTGGAGCATGCAGAAGAAACAATAAAGGAACTCGAAGAGAAGAAACGGGCGAACGGCGACAAAATTGCTGACGCAAGTAAAGAAATAGGCCGCCTTGCCACGGAATTAGAAAAGGCAGAGTATACTCAAAAGAAAGTGGCTGGCTTTGAAATTTTTATTAAGGAAAGAAAGAGAGAGGTCCTTAAATTAGACGATGCAATAAAAGGGCTCCAGGAGAAACAGGCGAAGATAGAGGCGTATAAAGAGCAGCTAGAGAAAATGCAAGAGGAAGCGTTCGCTAAGCAGGAGGAAATGGAGCATATTTCCGCAGAGATTTTAGAAATAGACGAGAAAATAAAAAATGTTACCCATATTGAAGCGGAGATAGGAGAAAAGAACCTGGCCATAAAAGACCGTCAGGCCGAGCTTGATTCAGCAATGCAAGATACAGGGCGGTTGCAAGCACAGCTTGGCAAGGTAGAGGCAAAACTGGAAGACATAAAGAAGGCCGAGACCCAAAAGGCTGAAATAGCAACCAAAATAAAAGACGATGCACATGAGGCATACTTGTATGACATGCTTTCAAGGGCATTCGGAAAGAACGGTATTCCGGCGCTCATAATCGAGAACGCGCTTCCGGAGGTAGAGATAATCGCCAACGACCTTTTAGGCTCATTAACCGATGGCAGGATGCGGCTAGAACTGGTATCGCAGAAGGAAACTAAAACCGCCGGCATAACTGAAACGCTGGACATAGTCATATCTGATGAACTGGGGTCCAGGCCGTATGAAGGCTGGTCCGGCGCTGAAAGTTACGAAGTGGACATTGCCCTTAGGGTAGCCGTATCAAAGTTTTTAGCTAAAAGGGCAGGGGCGAGCGTGAAGACGCTGGTAATAGACGAGGGCCTGGGTTCGCTTGATGCTTACGGGAAGCAGAAATTTATCGAGGCAATCAATATTTTGGCGGGAGACTTTGACAAGGTGTTGTGCATCAGCCACATTGACGAAATTAAAGAGGCCTTCCCGCAGCAGATAGTTATAACCAAAACACCCGGCGGAAGCGTAGCAGAGGTGGTTTAGAAAGTAATAGTTTTGCGGGGCGGCGGCTTAAAAGTTTATGGATAATAATAGGCCAGTAAGTGAACGTGCTATTAGGCAGGACTAAGGGTTCTGCCGCCCTGCTATATAATGCCCGCAAAATAGGCTTATAACCCTATAAACCAAAATATAAGTTGTGGGGGCTATATTG
>CZCB01001632.1_pt1 | contig 18556 bp, 20 predicted proteins | sample 591991 | NCBI WGS metagenome assembly CZCB01 (sample SAMEA3556809, study PRJEB10932) | anaerobic digester metagenome | reverse complement strand
CATTTTATTTCAGGCCTCCAATCTCAATTTTCACTAAGTCCGAATTGAGTACCACACCGTACACTTTGGCGCGGGTGCTGACATTCTCCACCGCCACGATGTCGCCCAAGGCGCCCTTTTGCAGCACTTTGCCTGTGGCGGTCACGGTGACTGGGCCGCTGGTCACAACCATGGTCACCAAATCTCCCACCTCGACCAAAGGCACCGGTTCCGCCGCGGAGGTGGTCAAGGCTGTTCCCGCCGCCAGCAGGCGTGTGGCCCGTTTGCCAACCAAATCCTCGATAGCGGCCAGATTGCTGGGTACGGTCCTGCCTGTCCGCTCTTCGATCTTCAAATCCTCAAGGCTGATCACTTCGTGGCGGGCGATGTTCCTCACCGGCACCACCACATGGTAGATCAGAGTGTCCTGGCCGGCGCTGGGCACAGACGCCGCCGACGCTGGCGCCGGCTGCACCGGCGCTTGAGCTGTGACCAGCACTTCCTTGGCCCCGGTGAAGTGGAAATCACGGGGGTCAAGCTTCACCTGGCGCAGCCTCACTTCGATCTGCCCCAAGGTGAAACGGCGTGTCGAACCCGGCAGAGGTGCCGCGCCAATGTAGATCTTGCCTAAATGGGCTTTGAGTTCTTCACTGTCGAACTCTGCTATATCGTCCAGGAACACATCGGCACCTGTGACTACTGTGTTGGTCAACAGCTGGATCACCGGCTTTTCCGATTCGGCGGAAACGCCTAATCCAAAACAAAATCCCGCCGCTGCCAAGAGAAGGACACAGATGATGCTACGCCGCAGTATTCCAACCATTGCCATCACCTATCGGCGCAGGTTGTTGGCGGTGTGCAGCATCTCGTCTGCAGCCTGGATAGCTTTGGAGTTGGTCTCGTAGGCTCTCTGGGCAACGATCATGCTCACCATTTCTTCCACAACCTGAACGTTGCTCATTTCCAGATAACCTTGGGCCAAGTTGCCAAAGCCGTCCAATCCCGGCTCTCCCACAATAGGAGGCCCGCTGGCCGCAGTGGGCGAATAGAGATTGCGTCCATCGCTCTTGAGCCCAGCAGGATTGACGAAACGTGCCAGTTGAATTTTTTTGCTGTTTTCCTCCGGTTCATCCTGACCGGGGAGCTGAATCGATACTGTACCGTCAGAACCGATGTTGATGGAGAGAGCGTTCTCGTCAATTCTGATTTCCGGTTCCAACGGGAATCCGTCGCTGGTCACCAGACGCCCGTCGCTGTCCCGTTTGAAGGCGCCGTCCCTGGTGTAGCGGATACTGCCGTCCGGCAGCAGCACCTGGAAGAAGCCGTCTCCTTCAATCACCAGATCCAGCGGATTGTCTGTCTGCTGGAATGTGCCTTGCGTAAACAATCTTTGGGTCGCCACCGGCCGAACGCCGTGACCGATCTGAATGCCGGTGGGAATCTGGGCGCCGGCGGTCACCGGAGTGCCGGCGTACCGTACTGTTTGATACAGCAAATCCTGAAAGTCCACTCTGCTCTTCTTGAAACCTGTAGTGTTTACATTGGCCAGGTTGTTGGCAGTTGTGTCAATCTTGTACTGCTGGCCGATCATACCTGAGGCAGCAGTCCACAACGCGCGCATCATAATACAATTCCTCCCACTGTTACGGGGAAAACTGTCTCGATCATTCAACAGTTCGCGGCCTCTGTAAACCAGTCCAGCCGATTGTTCCCCGTTTGTTTTGATTAAGTCCCAATCACGTTAATCAGTTTGCCGAGAGTCTCATCGAAGGCCTGAATCACTTTTTGACTGGATTCATAAGCCCGCTGCACCTCGATGAGGTTGACCATTTCCCGCACCGTGTTCACATTCGCCATCTCCAGGCTGCCTTGGATCACCGTGCTGCGGTAACGGAACGGCATTCCTGCATCCGGAGTCGCTGTGTACCGGTTGCCGCCCTGCTTGACCAATCCCCCCCGATCGAGGAATTCAACGATCAGCAGCCTGTCCCGCACCTCGCCGTCGACGGTGACCACGCCTTCCGAGTCGATCAGGATTTCCTTGGCATCGCCGATGTAGATCGGCCCGTTCTCACCCAGGACGCGGAACCCGTCCTGTGTCACCAGCCACCCTCCGGCATTTATCGTGAAGCTGCCGTCCCTGGTGTAGCTCCGCTGGCCTGGTGTATCGATGGCGAAAAACCCATGCCCGGCCAAGGCCACATCCAGTGGGTTTCCTGTGGTATAAATCCGTCCCGGAAGGAAGGAGTTGTGGACACCTACAGCAAGCACGCCTGTTCCCAATGTGCCAATCGGTGTGTACTGCCGCTTTTCCTCCCGCATCAAAAGCTGCGTGGGGAATGCTTCCACGATGGTTGTCTCACGGCGGTACCCAGGTGTGTCGACATTGGCCAGGTTGTTCGCGAGAACGTCAGTCTTAAGGGCCTGCGCCAGCATTCCCGATGCGGCTGTGTAAATTCCCCGCAGCAATCTCCCACCTCCTTCGCGTCTGATCTGCTCGTCTTGATTTTATTATCGGTACAAGCCAGGGCAAACTTTAGTGCCAGATCAAGCCCCTGCTTCGGCAAAAAAGCATAAAAAAAAGGCCTGACGGCCTTATACATGTGCATGGGAGGAAACTAAAACATCACTCATTTTATCAAGAATCTCCAACACCTTCCCGCAGCCTTTGGCCACACAGGTCAGAGGATCGCGGGCAATGTGCACCGGCACATTGGTTTCCCGGCTGATCAGCTTATCCAATCCATCGAGGAGGGCTCCGCCGCCTGTGAGGACAATGCCCTTGTCGACGATATCCGCCGCCAACTCCGGCGGGGTCACTTCCAGCACTGACTTTATCGCTTCGATGATATTGGAAACGGGTTCCTGAAGGGCTTCATACACATCGCGGGAGCTGATCATCACATTGCACGGCAGCCCGGTGACCTGGTCCCGGCCCCGCACCTCCATGTATTTGTCCTCTTCGGGATAGGCGGTGCCGATCTTGATTTTGATTTCTTCCGCGGTCCGCTCGCCGATGGCCACATTATGGGCTCTCCTGACCTGGCGCATGATCGCTTCCTCAAAATGGAGGCCGCCTATGCGCAGCGACTGGCTGACCACTTCGCCTTTGAGGGAAATCACGGCAATGTCCGTGGTCCCGCCTCCAATGTCGATGACCATGTTGGCACAAGGCTGGGATATGTCCAGCCCGCAGCCGATCGCCGCCGCCATCGGCTCTGAAATCAAGTAGACCTCTTTGGCGGCGGTCTTGAGCGTGGCCTCGATCACCGCCCGTTTCTCAACTTCTGTGATGCCGGAGGGTACGCAAACCACAACCCGCGGTTTGAACAGCTGGCGCCGTCCCACCGCCTTGTGGATGAAATACTTGATGATGCACTCTGTCATCTCGTAATTGGCAATGACACCTTCACTCAGGGGCCTTATCGCCCTCAGATGGCCGGGAGTCCGCCCGATCATCCTTTGTGCTTCCTCACCGATAGCGCACACCTTCTTGGTGGTCAAATCCATGGCCACAACCGAGGGTTCCTGGAGGACTATGCCTTTGCCTTTAACGAAGACGATGATATTTGCCGTGCCCAGATCAAGACCGATATCTGTCCCAAACATAAAGAAGTGCCCCTTTCGCATGCCAATTCCTTCCACAAAATTCGACAAAGTCGGGGCAATTCCTTTATGGTTTGAGATTCTTTAGGATACTTTACGCGCTCGGATATACTTCCTTTTCGTCGCTTCTCCACCGCGAATATGCCGTTCCGCTTTGTTGTGTTCCAGAACCTGCTTGACCTGAGCCGCCAGCTCGGGGTTGATCCGCGGCAGTCTTTCGGTGACATCCTTGTGGATGGTGCTTTTGCTGACTCCAAACACCGTGGCGGCTTGGCGCACAGTGGCGTTGGTCTTGATTATATATAAACTTACATCCACCACCCGCTTGCGGATATAGTCTCTCATATTCGCTCCCCCTAGCGTTTTTGTTACATTTATATGCCAGGATGGAGTGAATATGCTTGCAAGTATGCTAGTAGATCAATATAACGACATGAACTGCATGGGGTTCACCGGGACATCTTCGTAGAGCAAGGCGAAGAACATTCTGCCGTCATCGCCGGCATGGGCCAGCACTTGGTTCTGGTCGACTATGTCCCCAAGTTTGACCGCCACGGAACGGATGCCGCTGTAGACAGTCCGCCAGCCGCCGCCGTGATTGATCACGACTTCAAACCCGCTTGCATTGGGAGTGATAGACTCAACCCGGCCCCGCAGGACACTGCGGATCTGTTCGGCACCGGCGGCTGCGAATTCAAGGCCGCCGTGAAAGCGCCAGTCCTGGTATGCCGGATGGCGGTACCACCCATAGCCAGTGACTACCTCGCCTTTGATCGGCCACAGGATCTGTTCGAAGGCCGCGGCCCACACTTCCACTACATCATCTGCCGGTTCCTGTTTGGCAGGGCGCATCTGTTCCGGCTCTATCGTCATTTCCGGCAGATCAACCTGTGGGCCAAGCGCCAACTGTGTTTTCGGCAGTTCCATCAGCCACGCGTATTCTGTTTCCATCAGAAACTGCAGCTCCCGTTTAACCGCCGCCGCCAGCTGATCACACTCGACGGTAGGCTTCGCCGGAATCTGTTCCGCCCAACGGGAGGTCCAGTACGGCAGCGCATAATTCGTGATCAGCCATCCGCCGGCGAGAGTGAGCAGAACCAAAATGACAACTGTGCGCAAGAGCCTGTCAAGAAGATTGCCCCTGCGGAATCTCAGGGCATGTGCCAGCCACCGCCCGGCAGCGCCAAGTATTTGCCGGATGCGGCCCAAGACTTTTTTGATCTGCATACTATCACCACCTAGTGGTAGTATGCGCAGAATCTGCCAGGATATACAAAAACCGGAAATCATTCCGGCTTCTGCTTGTCATACTCTGTCATAATCTGTCTAATCCGGGCTGCCGCCCTGCCGTCGCCATAGGGGTTCTCACCATCGGCCATTTCGGTGTAACGCGTCTGATCATTCGCCAATTCCACAATCGCCGCCCTGATCCGGTCCTGATCCGTACCCACCAAACGCACGAAACCGGCTTCCAAAGCTTCAGGCCTTTCGGTGAACTCCCGCATCACCAGAACCGGTTTTCCAAGAGCCGCGCCTTCCTCCTGCAGCCCTCCTGAATCAGTGACAATGAAATAGCAGCGGTTGAGCAAGTTGATAAAATCATCGTAGCTGATGGCCTCAATCAGGTGCACATTCGCGAACCCGCCGAGGTGCTGCTTGACCACTGCCTGAAGTTCTGGGTTTTTGTGCATCGAAAAGACAAAGTCCAACGGCAGTTCCGCTGCGGCCTGGGCTGTGGCTTTGCAGATGTCGGCCATGGGCCCGCCCCAGTTCTCGCGGCGGTGCGCGGTGACCACCACCACAGGGCGCTGGAAAGTCAGGCGGCTCAGCAGCGGGTTCCGAAACTGATACTTAGGCTTGACCACCATGCGCAAAGCGTCAACCACTGTATTGCCCGTCACGAATATTCTATCATCCGGGAACCCTTCCCGGCGCAGGTTTTCGGCCGCTTTTTCCGTAGGGGCGAACAGCAGGCTGCTGATGTGATCAACCAGTTTGCGGTTCACCTCTTCGGGAAAGGGGTGGTACATGTTGCCGGTGCGGAGCCCAGCTTCCACATGCCCTACCGGGATGCGGTGGTAATAACCAGCCAGCGCCGCCGCCAAGGCGGAGGTGGTGTCACCGTGGACCAGGAGATAATCAAGAGGCGTTTGGCTTAAGATCTGATCCATGCCCCGGAGCACAGCATTGGTGATATCGCTCAGCGACTGCCCCGGGCTCATCACATCCAAATCATAGTCGGGCACAATCCGGAAAATATCCAGAACCTGATCGAGCATTTCCCGGTGTTGGCCTGTCACGATGATTCTTGTTTCCCAACTGCTGTCCTGAAACGCTTTCACGACCGGTGCCAGCTTGATTGCTTCCGGCCTGGTCCCGAACACTATGCCAATGCTCGCCACTACAACACCCTCCGCTCAGATTTTACGGCAAAGGGCTTGATCATACCGATCCGCCTAGCCCCGTAAAGGAAAACTGCCGCCACTACCGGCAGAACCAAAAACAAGTTCCAGTTCTGAAATTTGGCCAAAAACAGCGCCAGTGTGGAGGCGGTCAGAGTGAGCATATAGGCGATCAGGGCCACTTGGCGCTGGCTCAGCCCCATATCCAGCAGGCAGTGGTGGAAATGCTGGCAGTCAGCCTGATAAAACGGCACTCCTTTTTGGATCCGCCGCACAATGGCGCAGAAAGTGTCGAATGTCGGGACTGCCAAAATCAAGACCAAAAGCGGCAGGTTGAAGGCCATATCCGCCTGGAGCATGCTGTCGTGGGCCAATGCGGCAAAGATAAAGCCGATAAACATGGCGCCGGTATCTCCGAGAAAGATTTTGGCCGGATGGAAGTTGAATGCCAAAAATCCGAAGCAGGTGCCGATCAAGATCATCAAAAGCCCGGAAATCTCGGGATAGCCAAAGGTATGAGTCCACAATAAAAGGGCGGCGGAAGCAATCACCACTATGCCGCCGGCCAGGCCGTCCAGGCCGTCGATAAAATTAGTGATGTTGATCACACTCACCATGAACACCGCCGCAATCACGTAATTGGGGCTGGGACTCAAAGCCAGGAAGGCAGTCACTGCGGCAATCTGGCCGAAGAATTTCCGCCCGGCGGACAGCCCGCCTCGGTAATCATCGGCCAGCCCGATCAGGACAATGATCGTCGCTCCAACCAAATAAGCCAGCAGATTGGGGTGCCTGTACCAATAAGCGGTCATAAAAAAAGCAGCGTACAAGCCCAATCCACCCGCCGTAGGCACGGGGTGCGAATTGATGCGGCGCTCATTGGGGTACTCGTAAAGCTTCAGCAAAGCAGACATGAAGATCAATGCCGGAGTAAAGATCAACGTCAAACCCAAACCTACCAACAACTGCTCTACCATCAAGGTCACTCCTAACTCTCCCACTTGACCAAAGCGACATTGGCCTCTTCCAACATAGCCCTGGCAAGTTCGTCGGGGTAATCCCCCTGGAAATAGATTTTGGTGATTCCGGCATTAATCAGCATTTTGCTGCACAAAATACACGGCTGATCGGTGCAGTACAGCACAGATCCGCTGGTGCTGACGCCGTGCAGGGCAGCCTGGATGATCGCGTTCTGCTCCGCATGGACACCCCGGCACATCTCATGGCGCTGGCCGGAAGGTATGTTCATTTCCTGGCGCAGGCAGCCGCGGACACTGCAGTGCTCAAGCCCGCTGGCGGCGCCGTTGTATCCAGTGGCGATGATATGCTTGTCCCTGACCAGCACCGCCCCGACTTTGCGCCGCAGGCAAGTGGAACGGGTGCTTACCAACTTGGCGATCTCCATGAAGTACTGTTCCCATGAAGGGCGTGTGGGCATAGGTTTCTCCTCCCAGAGCGGGTTACTTGGTGCCGTAGAGGCGATCGCCCGCATCGCCCAGGCCGGGGACGATGTAGCCGTGTTCATTCAACTTTTCATCAACCGCTGCCGTGTAAATGTGCACATCCGGATGATGTTTCTGGACCATCGCGATTCCTTCCGGAGCAGCGATCAGGCACATCAGTTTCACACCGGAACAGCCGATGTTCTTGACAAAATTGATGGCCGCGACCGCTGAACCCCCGGTGGCCAGCATCGGGTCGATGACGATGAAATCCCGTTCAAAACTGTCAGCGGGCAGCTTGCAGTAGTACTCAACCGGTTCCAGAGTCTCCGGATCGCGGTAAAGTCCGACGTGCCCGACTTTGGCTGTGGGGATCAGCTTCAAAATCCCATCGACCATGCCCAAGCCGGCGCGCAAGATGGGGACCACACCGATTTTCTTCCCGGAAATGGCAGAACCTTTGGTCTTGCAAATCGGAGTTTCCACTTCCACCTCTTCAAGCGGCATGTCCCTGGTCACCTCATATGCCATCAACAGCGCCACTTCGTTGACCAGTTCCCTGAAATCCTTGGGGCCAGTGCTCTTGTCGCGAATCATGGTCAGCTTGTGCTGCACCAAAGGATGATCAATTACATGAACCTTAGACAAAAGATCGACTCCTTTCTCTTCTCTAAGCGGATTGAGTCACTGCCAGGCGTCGAGGATCGCGTCCACTGCCTGCAGCAGTTCGGCGGCAGTGCGTTGGTATACTTCCACAGCTTGTCCGTACGGATCGCTGACATCGCTGTCCGCCCTATTCAAGTTCTCGTTTTGAGCATTACTTTCCTGCATTTTTTGGGCGGCAAAATCCTTGATCAAAAACACTTTATTTTCCAAATCCGGGCGCAGATTCAGGATCTGCTGCCTTTGGCTCTTGGCCATCACCAGGATCAAATCATATTGATCCAGCTGTTTGGGATCAAGCCGTTTGGCACGATGGCCGGACAGATCGATCCCATAGCTGTTCATCACCGTTATGGCCTGATCTGTGGCGGGTTCGTCGATAAATGCGCTTAGGCCTGCAGAATCCACTTCAACGGCAATCTGCCTTTCTTGCGCGCGTTTCTTGAACAAAGCCGCCGCCATCGCGGAGCGGCAGGTGTTTCCGGTGCAAACCATCAAAACCTTAACCATTGCCTGCTCTCCTTTCGTTTCAGGACTGGATCACTCTGCTGCCGGCCGCTTTGCGCAGCCGGTTCATCACTGCCAGCCCGATTTCTTTTTCGGCAAAACCTTCCACAAACACCACATCCAGACCAAGCTGATCAACAGCCCTGAGCAGACTGTACAACCGTGCCGCGGCGGTTTTCGGATCATGTCTTGGCCCCAAATCCAGAACCGTCAACCCAGGATAGGCATCCAGATGCTCACTTACAGCCAAAACGCCGATCTTGCGGCCGGCGTATTCCGGCGAACGAGCCAATTGGTTGATCGTTTCGGGAATTCGATCGCCGACAACCAGCACAACCTCGGCCTTGGGGGCGTAATGTCTGTACTTCAGCCCGGGAGAACGGGGCTTTTCGGTAACGCCGTTGTGGAAAACAGCAGGATCAATATCAATCTCGGCGAACTGCCGGAGCTGTTCCACCGTTACCCCACCGGGCCTCAAAACCCGAAACGGCAGGCAGGTGCAGTCCAGGACGGTGGACTCCACCCCCCATCCAGTGGGGCCTCCGTCGACAATCATGGGGATCCGGCCGTCCAAGTCCGCCAGCACATGCTCAGCCCGGGTGGGGCTGGGGCTTCCCGAGATGTTGGCGCTGGGTGCCGCAATGGGCAGTTCCGACCGCCGTATCAGTTCCAGCGCCAGAGGGTGATCCGGCATCCGGATGGCCACTGTGTCCAGGCCCGCGGACACTATACCCGGTATTTGGTGGGACTTGGGCAGCACAAGGCTTAAAGGGCCCGGCCAGAACCGGCGCATCAAGTCTTTTGCCAGGGGGTGGCAGCCTGCGGTCAAATCATCTATTTGGTCCATACTGCAGATGTGGACAATCAGAGGGTTGTCGGCGGGGCGGCCTTTGGCGGCGAATATTTTGGACACAGCTTCCTCATCTAAAGCATTCGCGCCCAACCCGTAGACTGTTTCCGTCGGAAACGCCACACATTCGCCCTGCTTTATCAGGGCGACCGCTTCATCCAGCCGGTCCGCCTGAATGACCCGTGTTTTCACTGCCATCTCATTATCACCACCCGATCCATGCCTGCATAATCCTGCTTGACCTGGCACTCTGCGAACCCTCTTTCGACAGCCAAATCCACAACCACCTGCTTCTGATCATGGCCGATCTCCATCAGGACATGTCCGCCTTTGGCCAAGAAGTCTGGAGCGTGCCTGATCAGGATACGGTAATGTCCAAGGCCGTCCGGCCCGCCGTCCAAAGCCGCTTTCGGTTCCTGCCGCACCTCTTGTTCCAAGTTTTCCAATTCCGAGGTGGGAATATAAGGCAGGTTGGCGCAGATCAAATCAAATGGCTCCCGGGGGATTTGGCTGAACATGTCGCTCTGCAAAAAAGAAAGCTGATCAGCCACCTGCAGTCGATCAGCGTTAATTCTGGCTATCTCCAGGGCGGATTCGGAAATATCAACCGCCAGCACCGATGCCTGCTGAAGGCGGGAGGCCAGGGTGATGCCGATCACCCCACTGCCGGTACCCAAATCGAGGATTCGCGGATTGGGAACCGCCTGCAGCAAAGCCAAAGCCTCATCCACCAGCAGTTCTGTTTCGGGACGGGGAATCAAGACCGCCTCAGACACCACAAATTCCAAACCATAGAACTCTTTGCGTCCGGTAAGATACGCCACGGGTATTCTGCGGCCCCTCAGCCCGATCAAACGGCGGTAGGCGTCCACCTCGCCTTTCTCCAGCGGCCGGTCCAGGTTCATGTACAAATGCACCCGGTCGCTGTTCAAAACATGGGCCATCAGGACCTCCGCATCCAGCCTGGGGCTGGCGCACCCTTTTTCGCTTAAATAATCCGCGCTAATAGCAACAAGCTCTTGAACTGTATACAGCCTGGACATTGATTACGACTCCATCGCTTGCAAACGTTCAGTTTGATCAGCGGTGATCAAACCATCGACAATCTCGTCAAGATCGCCTTCCAAAACCGCGTTCAGCCGGTAAAGGGTCAAACCGATGCGGTGATCGGTGACTCTCCCCTGGGGGAAGTTGTAGGTGCGGATCCGTTCGCTGCGGTCACCGGTGCCTACCTGGCTGCGGCGCTGGGCGGCGAGTTCCCGCTCCTGTTCCGCCTTTTTCATGTCATAAAGGCGGGCTCTCAAAATCTTCATGGCCTTGTCTTTGTTCTTGTGCTGAGACTTCTCATCCTGGCACGACACCACCAGCCCTGTGGGTAGATGGGTGATCCTCACAGCCGAATCAGTGGTGTTCACACTCTGCCCGCCGTGGCCCGAAGAACGGAAAACATCAATGCGCAAGTCATCGGGATTGATCTCCACTTCCACCTCTTCAACCTCCGGCAGTACCGCCACGGTAGCGGCGGAAGTATGGATCCGCCCGCCAGATTCGGTGGTCGGGATACGCTGGACGCGGTGGACGCCGCTTTCATATTTGAGGCGGCTGTAGGCTCCTCTCCCTTCCACGGAGAAAATCACTTCTTTGAAACCGCCCAGTTCCGTCTGATTGCTGCTCATCAGCTCCACCCGCCACTGCTTGGCTTCGGCGTAGCGGCTGTACATCCGGAACAAGTCCGCCGCGAACAAAGCTGCTTCTTCTCCGCCGGTGCCTGCCCGGATCTCCACAATGACACTCTTCTCGTCGTTGGGATCCTTGGGCAGAAGCAGTACTCTTAGCTTCTGCACGAGGCCGGGCTCTTTCGCTTCGAGCTGACTCAGCTCCTCCTGAACCATGGCCCGGAACTCCGGCTCCAGTTTGTCTTCCAGCAGTTCTTTGGCCTCTGCGATTCCTTCCAAGACAGATCTGTATTCCCTGTATACTGTCACGATCTCTTCCAGATCCGCATGAGCTTTGGCGATTTTCTGAAACTGCTGCGGATCGGCGATAATCTCTGGATCGCTTAGTTTTTCCGTAAGTTCGTCATACTTGGCTTCCAGCTGCGCCAGTTTTTCAAGCATTGCCATCTCCCCTTACTCCTTGCATACATCTGCGTCCTGTCCCGTTGGCAGCTGAATGACACTGCCGCGTCCGTTGTAAGCGCCGTCTTTTTCCAAAACTGCTTTGAGTGATGTGATGGCCACCTCCACCTGTTCGTCGTCGGGGACCCTGGTCGTCAGGTACTGCAGCGCCATGCCGGGCGCGGCGATCCATTTGAACACCGGATGGGAGCACTGTTTCCCCGCCTGCCGAATCACTTCGTAGGACAAGCCGGCCACAACCGGCAGAATCGCCAGATGCGCCAGCACCCTGAGGAGAAACGGAGGCCTGCCGAAAAAGGAAAAGACAAGAATGCTCATGAACAGGGTGATCAAAATGAAATTCGTCCCACAGCGGGGATGGATCGAAGAGTGTTTCTGGACATTGGCCACAGTTAATTCTTCCCCCGCCTCGTAGCAGTTAATAGTCCGGTGCTCGGCGCCGTGGTATTGGAACACTCTCTGAATGTCCTTCATCAATGATATCCCGGCGATGTAGGCAATGAAGAAACTGATTTTAATCAAACCCTCCGCCAGGTTCAGCAGCACATTGCTGCCGATGGCGCCCTGAATCAGGCGGATGATGAATGCGGGCAGGACGACAAAAAACCCCACAGTGAGAACGATGGCCAGCCCAAAGGTAAATACCAGTTCCTTTACGGACAGTTCTTCCCCGGTTTCCTCTTCAGCATAGGCATTGGCGGAAAAGGTCAGGCACTTGATCCCAAAGACCAGCGCTTCAACCAAGGCCACTGAGCCGCGGATGAGCGGTTTGCCCAAAATCGGGTATTTCTGCGTCACTGAAGTCACAGGCCCATCCTTGACAATGATTTCTTTATTGGCTTTGCGCACAGCTACGGCCCAATAGCGCCTGCCGCGCATCATGACACCTTCGATAACGGCCTGGCCGCCGTAATTAAAATTGCTCACTTCTAAGTTCACTTCCCCTCAACAGACTGAAAACACTATCGGCTTGACTGGTGGGCATAATCAGGACAAGGGTGTCGCCGGGAAGGATTTGGTCCTGTCCCTTGGGGGCGACAATATCCTGGCCTTTGCGGTGAATGGCTAGGACATTGGCTTGATGGTTCTCCCGCAGCCCTGATTCCGCCAGCACCCTGGAGGCCAATGGTGAAGTTTCCGCGACTACAACCTTCAAAACCGCATAGTTCTCGTCGGCATGCAGAACATCCTTGACCGGCTGCATCTTCAGCGGCTGCTCATAGGCGGAGCTGAGCACCGATCGGAAACCTCTCGGCAAAAGCAGCCTGGTGGCGACGCCTGTCACCACACCGCAGGCCCAGCCGACGAACAAAGCGGTGAAGGTCGTGTAGACAACCTGCAGGATTGTCCCGCCGATATCCATCAACAGTGTCGGCGACAGCTGGTCTATGCGGATTATCTGGTCGAACACGGTAAGCCCGCCCAGCATCCCCACATAAGTGGAGATATTGCCTTTGACCTTGAGCGCCACATGATAGCCCAGCCCGATAGTGAGCACGCCGCCCAGGAAGACAGGCAAGCCCAACTGAGTGAGAACACCGACAACAGCGCCGATGACCAGCCCCCTGGCCAACGTGATGGTGGTGGCTGTCACCCGCGGCAGCAAAAGCGTGAACAAAGACCGCCAGTGCTTGGGCTTCAGGGAGAATTTGTCCATGGCCACAATCAGGTCAAACGGCAGCAAGGCGACGAAGATGGCCACAAACGATGACGTCAGGCCCGGCATGTCAATGATCAGGAAATAAGCCAATCCCACCGTAAAGGCCCGCATGACGACAATCAAGCGAATCGACCAGGTGGTGCGCCTTTTCTTGCTCAAGCACATCACATCTCCATTATTTCATGTTTTTGCAACCGCTTTGCCAATGCTTTTTTGACCTTTGCTCTTACGAGCACGCCGTCAGCTTGGTATTCCTCATCGATTACCTCGCCCTGCTCATGGATCACCGACAGCAAGGCCAGCTGATCGAAAGGCAGCAAATAGCGCTTGATTACAAACTGCGCGGCGAAAAAGCGGCTGACCGCGGCTCCCACTGATTCTAGATTCGCTTTTGTCAGAGCCGATACCTGCAAATCCTCAGGCTCTGTGATCAACGGCCCCTCAATCCGATCTATCTTATTATAAACGTTTATTATCGGTGTGTCACACCCTATTTCGTTCAGGACACCTTCAACCGCGGCTTTCTGCTGCTCCACCAGAGGGTGGCTGGCATCGAGGACATGCAGGAGCAGATCCGCCGCCAGGACTTCCTCAAGTGTCGCCCGGAAGGCTGCGATCAAAGTAGTGGGCAGCTTGCGGATAAAGCCGACCGTATCGCTGAGGTAAACCCACTCCCCTTCCGCTGTCTGCCATTTCCGGATCAGTGGGTCCAAAGTGGCAAAGAGCTGATCCGCAGCAAAAGCCGGTTCCGCCGTCAATGCCGAGAACAAAGACGATTTCCCGGCATTGGTGTAACCCACCAGTGTGACCAAGGGCACTTGGTTCCGTTTGCGGCGAGCCATATGCAGCTGGCGCACCTTGCGCACAAAATCAAGCTCATCCTCGAGATCGGCAATGCGCTTGCGGATCCTGCGCCGATCAGTCTCCAGCTTGGTCTCTCCGGGGCCGCGGGTGCCGATCCCGCCCCCCAGCCGGGACAGGGCAGTGCCGTGCCCGGTAAGTCTTGGCAGAAGGTATTTCAGCTGCGCCAGCTCCACTTGGATCTTTCCCTCTTTGGTCCGGGCCCGGCGGGCGAAGATGTCCAGGATCAGCTGAGTCCGGTCCAGCACAGGCGCATCTAATAATTCGGACAGATTCCCCTGCTGTGCAGGGGTCAGTTCATCATCAAAAATGACGATATGATCAGCGTCACTGAGCAAGACCTTGATATCTTCGATCTTGCCCAGCCCGATATAAGTCGCGGGAACCGGCGCCGGCCGCTTTTGGATTACCTGGCCCACCACAGTCAACCCTGCGTCTTCCGCCAACTGCGCAAGCTCTACAAGATTGTCCACAATTTCCTGATCCGGTTGATGTGGAGACTGCAGTGCGGCTAAAACGGCTTTTGTCATTTCACTCCACCTTTTTACTCAAATCCCTTGCTTTTATTTGTCGACGCGGGCGAAAAACCCTGCTGTTTCCCCAGCGCCTTGCGGCAGTGGAGGAAAAGGTTTTTTTCGCCACAAGTGGAAATATTTCCACCGGGAGGTATAACCATGGCCACAATTCTACATGTGGATATGGATGCATTCTATGCAGCGGTGGAACAGCTGGACCATCCCGAATACCGCGGCAAACCTTTGATCATCGGCGGGACAAAAGACTCAGTCCGCGGTGTTGTCTCCACTTGTTCCTATGAAGCGCGGAAATACGGTGTCCGGAGCGCCATGCCCATCAAAAGGGCTGTTGCCCTCTGCCCTCACGGCATTTTCATTCCCGGGCGCATGCACCGGTATCAAGAAGTGTCAAGGCAGATCCACGCTGTTTTCCAGGATTTCTCGCCTTTGGTGGAATCGATTTCCATCGATGAGGCGTTTCTGGATATGACCGGCTGCGAGCATTTTTATCCTTCCCTGGAAGCAATGGGCCGGGCTGTCAAGGATCGGATCAAAAATGAGACCGGGCTTACCTGCTCCGTCGGCATCGGGCCTAACAAATTCCTGGCCAAACTGGCCTCTGAATGGCAGAAGCCTGACGGCTTAACTATCATCTACCCCGATCAGGTCGATGCCTTTCTGCTCAATCTCCCTGTTGGCAAAATCTGGGGCGTTGGCGAAAAAAGCAAGGAGGCCTTAAAGAAGCTGGGTATCAACACCGTCCGGGACCTGAGGGAGAAATCCCTGGATTGGCTGCAGCAAAACCTGGGGCCAAGTTTCGGCACTCATCTTTACAACCTCTGCCGCGGCATCGACAGCCGTGAAGTGACCCCTTACAGCGAAGCCAAATCCATCAGCCAGGAAATCACGTTTGATCATGACTATGAGGACGAGGAATTCCTAAGGAGCCAGCTGGCGGCCATGGCGGAGAAAGTGGGCTATCGGCTGCGAAGGGAAAAACTCTATGCCAGGACTGTCACAATCAAGGTCAGATACGGCGATTTCAGCACCATCACCCGCTCCCAGACTCTGGATTACGCCGTTTGCGATGACGATAGTCTGTTCAACATCGGCTGGAAACTGCTGCAAACGGTAAAGAAAGCACCTGTCCGTCTCCTGGGTATTGGCGCCCACAATCTGGTCCACAACCAGCAGATGTCGCTGTTTGACAACACCGTGGAAACAAACAAGCTGGCGGAAGTAATGGACCAGATCAACCAGAAATACGGCAAAGCAATAACCAAAGGCCGGACTTTGAAACCGAAAAAATGACCTCCCCAGCTTCAGGGGAGGCCGTTTTTGTGTTCCGGCAGTACGTTTTTGGATTACCCGTCCTTTTTCGGATATGGATAGCGTTGACGCTCAAACTCATTGCGAATCTCTTTGTTGAGGATCCGCAAATAGGTGCCTTTCATTCCCAGAGACCTTGATTCCACAACCCCGGCGGAAGCCAGCTTCCGCAGAGCGTTGACGATAACGGAGCGGGTAATGCCGGCATTGTCCGCGATGCGGCTAGCCACCAGCAGCCCTTCGTTGCCGTCAAGCTCGTCAAAAATATGCTGCATCGCCAGGATTTCTGAATAGGAAAGGCTCTTGATGGCGGAACGGGCCAGCTTGATCTCTTGCGCTTCGTCTTCCTGCATGAGATCAAGGCGGTTGGAAATCACCATGCCGATAGTGGTAGCGGCAAACTCAGCGATGATGATATCTTCGTCTCCGAATTTGCTGTCCTCGCCGGCAAACAACAAAGATCCGATTCTTCTGCTCCCGCCGACGATTGGCGCTACAAGCATCTTGGCTGCTTCGTACCCGTCAAAAACAGTCACAGCGCCAATTTTCAGCAGTGAATTGTTCAAATCATCGGGAATCCTCTGATTGACAATCCACTCTTCGTCAAACGCCGAAGCGGAAAAACCGTTGTCTGCAGCGTACGCTATGATCTTGCCGTTCTTGTCTATTAGGTATACATTGGTGTTGTCCGCTGCCGCTTCTTGAAGTGCAGTTAGAAGATCGCCGTACTCAACGTCGCTACCTTCGTTCTGAAGTAGATCGAAGTATTGTTTCAACCTTTTTAGGACCACGATACTCATCCCCTCTTTTCTGAATTGATACTTTTGTAGTAACATTTATAGCTCAAGTAAATTATATAGATTTACAATGTTTCTGTCAATGTATTTACTTATATTTAACATGATTAAAGTGACGTCAATTACGGTATATTCCGATTCTTGCCCAAGATCCAAGATTTTCGGCACTGTACTACCCGAACACCTACAAGATACTATTAAATTGTTACTAAGTCAAGAAATATCTAACAAGTTTTTCGGAAAAACACGTGAAAAGATTGCGTGTTTTGGTTATGTACATAGTGTAAAGTAGTTGTAGGATAAAACTAAACAAGAGATCATCCTTTTGGTAAAATAGAATCGTCAAAATCCTAACCAAAGGAGTGATCTCTTGTGATTAATATTTTACAACAAATCGTTGAAAAATTCATCAGCGAAGTTACTGGATTTTTTGGTCAGGACAAAGTGCTAACATTGGAAGAGATACAAACTACTCTGACTCCTATCTCGCAGAACTTTGTTCTGGATATGACAAAAGCCTATTTGGAGCTGTTGGATCAGGCGATTGTCGAGGATAAGAAAGGTAGGACCAAAAAGGGGTTCGTGATTGAACGACGTGACGATAAAAGGGATGTGTACCTGCAATTTGGTCATCTGTCGTTTAAGAGAACCTACTTCTTCAACAAGCGTGATGAAGACTATGCCTATCTTCTGGACCAGGCAGTCGGCCTCGAGGGATACAATCGCGTTTCCAATACTGTAGCAGTGCAATTGGTGGAACACGCAAGTGAGTCATCTTATGGTGAAAGCAGCCGGCATATTACCGGTGGAGAAATAAGCCGTCAGACAGTGATGAATAAACTACGACGGCTGGAAAATCTTACGATACCAGCTCCCTCAGTTAAACGCAAAGCCAAAGTGTTGTACATCAATGCCGATGAAGATCATGTTTCACTTCAGGATGGCAAAAAAGCAATGGTACCCTTAATTAGTATTCATGAGGGAATTAAACGCCGTGGCAAACGTGGGCAGTGCATCAATCCCCATTACATAAGCAGCCATGGTAAACCGATCGAAGAGTTATGGTTGGATGCTGCCAGGTATATTCACGATACGTACGAAGAAGACGAAATTGAAGTGATCTACCTCTTCGGCGATGGGCACTTCTGGATAAAAGAGGGCTTGAAATGGCTGCCCAAAGCCAAGTTTGTTCTTGATCGCTATCATCTGAACAAGGTAATTCTCGAGGTAACCAGCAAACAACCTGAGAAAAGGCCAAGCTTGCATGCGGCATTCTACAGTGGCGACTGGCAGGCTTCGGCTCAGCTTATTCAGCAGCTTAAGCAAGATGCGAAAGATGATTCTGATAAGAAGCGGATTCAGGAATTTGGACGTTATGTAAAAAACAACTGGGCTGGCATAGCAATCTACAGCCGGGAAGATTGTGGTGGAAGCTGCACAGAAGCCCATGTCAGCCATATTTTGTCCAAGCGCCTAAGCAGCCGTCCAATGGGTTGGAGCCGCGAAGGATTGCGTGTGATGGCTGAACTGAGGGCATTCAAGAGCAGTGGCGGTAAAATTGAACCGAAACATCTTAAGCAAACTGAACCGGCTTACACGCTAGAGAAAAGATTGGTAGGCAGAGTAAGCCGAGAATTCAAGGCAGTCGTCCGAGAACAGTTTAACAACGTAACTATACTGAGACATGGCAAAGTGGTTCCAGCATTTGAATGTTTGAGAGGTCTTCAAAACGGTCATTTTCCTTTCTAGGATCTACACCAAAAGGAAGATCAATGATTGGCTTATCCTACAAAAAGTTGACACCGTC
>CZCB01000648.1_pt1 | contig 18559 bp, 17 predicted proteins | sample 591991 | NCBI WGS metagenome assembly CZCB01 (sample SAMEA3556809, study PRJEB10932) | anaerobic digester metagenome | reverse complement strand
GGAACTTTTAATTATTATTTCAATAAGGAATATTGCAAGGATACATGGGAAGTTATAATCCTTGTAATTATTTGCTTAATGTACTATTCATTATTCAGAATAGTTCCCATAACTTCTTTAATTTTAATGCCCTCTGTAGGATTTTCGTGTATGATTATTCTTAGTCAAATTATTAAAGGGGATTTAAGCAATACTTCTGTATTAAAATATTGCAAAAAACACCATGTAATTATAGCCTTTAGTCTTTCTTTTATCTTTGCGGCAATACTTAATTATAAATTAATAATATCCCTGTCTCTTACCTACATGGCGGCAGGAATAATTGTCAGCAGAATAGATAACAAAATAAAAGATTACCCTGTTTCAATAGAAGGATGTATTATAGAATTATCACAAATATTATTTTTAATTATTACATACTTGTTTAAATTTTAAGATACAGTATCTTATCCCTCAGCTAACTGGAAATATAGACATAGGAAAACTATCATTTTGACAAATAATACTTAGGGTAGTATAATTGAAACAGTAAACTTTACGAGTTTCATGGAAGATAAGAAACTCGTTTTTTGTATATGGGAGGATAGTATGGAAAAGAGGAAGGTAATATTCAGCGGAATGCAGCCTTCTGGCTCGTTAACACTAGGTAACTATTTAGGAGCATTGAAAAATTGGGTAAGCCTTCAAAGTGAGTACGACAGTTATTATTGTGTAGTTGATATGCATGCAATAACAGTTCCGAAAGAACCCAAGGATTTAAGAAGAAACACCCTTGAAGTTCTTGCCAATTACATAGCTGCAGGATTAGATCCGGAACAGGTAACATTATTTATTCAATCTCATGTTCCTGCCCATGCGGAACTTGCATGGATACTGAATTGTTTTTCCTACTATGGTGAACTTAGCAGAATGACACAATTCAAGGATAAATCTAAGAAGCAGGATTCAAATGCCATAACAGCAGGTCTTTTCACTTACCCTGTATTGATGGCTGCAGATATACTTCTATACCAGGCTGATTTAGTTCCCGTAGGAGAAGACCAAAGACAGCATTTAGAAATAACCAGAGATATTGCCCAGAGATTCAACAACCGATTCAGTGAAACTTTTACTGTTCCAGAGGCTTATATTTCAAAAGATGTGGCTAAGATTATGAGTTTACAGGATCCTAACAGTAAAATGTCAAAGTCTGATTCTAATGAAAATGCCTACATACTTTTAATGGATAAACCTGATGTAATAAGGAGAAAATTTAAACGTTCCGTTACTGACTCTGTAGGTGTGGTTAATTATACAGATGAGCAACCGGGAATAAAGAATTTAATTAATATTTATTCTAAGATTACAAATAAACAACCTGAAGAAATAGCAGGAGAATACCAGGGTAAGGGTTATGCGGAATTAAAAGAAGATGTGGCAGAAGTTGTAATAGAAGAGCTTAAGCCCATACAGGAAAAAATAGATTACTTATTAAAGAACAAAGACTACTTAGAGAAAATATACATTGAAGGTGCACAAAAAGCTGAAATTGCAGCACAGAAAACTTTGAGAAAAGTAAAAAGAAAAGTTGGATTTATTTCAAGATAGAACAATTGGAGGACATATGCTAGTTATAAAAAACGGTTATATTAAAACCATGGACGGAGAAGATATTCAAAGAGGTCAAATTATTATTAAGGATGGAAAAATTATAGCTATAGGGAAAGATTTAGAAATACCAGAAGAAGCAGAGGTAATAGATGCAGAAGGACTGTTGGTTACACCGGGATTAGTTGAAGCTCATTGCCATATTGGAATGTGGGAAGAAGGAATAGGCTTTGAAGGTTCCGACGGTAATGAAGCAGTGGACCCTATTACTCCACATTTAAGGGCAATCGATGGAATTAATCCCATGGAGCAGGGATTTCAGGATGCAATCGAGGGAGGAGTAACTACGGCTGTTACAGGGCCTGGAAGTGCCAATATAATTGGAGGTACATTTGTTGCAATTAAAACTTATGGCAAAAGAATTGACGATATGATTATTAAAGAGCCTGTTGCCATGAAAATAGCTTTCGGGGAAAATCCGAAAAGAGTATATGAAGATCAGAACAAATCACCAGTTACCAGAATGGCTATTGCAGCAATGTTAAGAGAAACTCTTTATGAAGCAAAGAGATATATGGAAGATTTGGAATCATCAAAGACAGATCCGGATCAGAAACCAGATTTTGATTTGAAACTCCATTCCTTACTTCCTGTATTGAGAAAAGAAATTCCGTTAAAAGCCCATGCTCATAGGGCTGATGATATATTTACTGCTTTAAGAATTGCTAAGGAATTTGATTTAGATATAACACTGGATCATTGTACAGAAGGTCATTTAATAGTAGAGGAATTAAAAGAAGCGGGGAAACCTTGCTTAGTAGGTCCCACCTTGGGTTCCAGATCCAAGGTTGAACTTAGAAACAAAAGTTTTGAAACACCTAAAATTCTAATAGATGCAGGAATAAAGACTGCAATAATTACAGACTCTCAGGTTATTCCGGTACAGCATTTAAGTATGTGTGCAGGGATGGCTGTTAAGGCAGGGCTTTCTGAGGAAGAAGCATGGAAGACCATAACTATATATCCAGCAGAAATAACGGGAATTGATGATAGAGTGGGAAGCCTGAAAGTAGGTAAAGATGCAGATATAGCAATTTTTAAAGGAAACCCTCTTTTAGACGTTAATTTTGAAACAGTAATGACAATTATTGACGGGAAAATTGTGTATAAGGGAAAGTAGAAACACCTTAATATTAATACTATAATCAAGGGACGCGCTGCGTTCCTTTTTCATTAGTAAAGAAATACTAATGGTAAAAATATCTTAGATATGTAAGCAAAAAAAACTTGCAAAATATTTAGAAAAGGAATACACTATGCTGTGGAAAAAGAGAGGAATGACTATGAAGAAAAAAATAATAAATATAGCAGTAATCGCACATGTTGATGCTGGAAAATCCACATTAGTAGATGCATTTCTACAGCAAAGTGGAATTTTCAGAGAAAATCAGGAGGTTGTGGAACAGGTAATGGACTCTGATGATATAGAGCGGGAAAGAGGAATAACAATATATTCAAAAAACTGTTCCGTAATGTATAACGATATAAAAATTAATATAGTAGATACACCAGGACATGCGGACTTTTCATCGGAAGTGGAAAGAATTATGAAGACTGTGGATACGGTTATACTCTTGGTAGATTCTATTGAAGGCCCCATGCCTCAAACCCGGTTTGTACTGAAAAAGTCCTTGGAAATAGGCCTAAGACCTATTTTGTTTATAAACAAAATAGATAAGAAAAATCACAGGGCAGAAGAAGTGGTGGATATGGTATTTGACCTGTTTGTGGAGTTGGATGCCAATGAGGAACAGTTGGATTTTCCTATCTTATACGGTGTGGCAAAGGAAGGGATAGTTCAGTATGAATTGGACCATGAAAGCGACAGTATTGAACCTTTGTTTGAAACCATAATCAATCATGTTAGTCCATATCCTGACAGAGACGGCGAAAATTTGCAGCTGCAGGTTTCGTCATTGGGATACGATGATTATATTGGAAGATTAGGTATCGGAAGGATTACGGCAGGGACCATAAGGGAAGGTCAAGTAGTTACAATTGCTAAGAATAATGGAGCAATGGAAAAACAAAAAATATCAAACATATTCGTTTATGAAGGCCTGAAACGTACTCCTGTAAAAGAAGCCTACAGCGGAGATATTGTTGTTGTATCTGGAATTTCCAATATATCCATAGGAGATACTATTTGTGATGAAAACAAGGTAAATCCCATGGAACCGATAAAGATAGAAGAACCCACCATGTCCATGAATTTTCTGATTAATACTTCACCTTTTGCTGGACAGTCTGGCAAATACGTTACTACCAGGCATTTAAAGGCAAGGCTGGAAAAGGAATTGGAAGTAAATGTGGGGCTTAAGGTGGAGCCTTTGGAAGATGCAGTAGATGGTTACAAGGTGTCTGGAAGAGGTGAGCTCCATTTGTCAGTACTTCTTGAAAATATGAGAAGAGAAGGCTATGAAGTTTCAGTATCCAGGCCGGAAGTAATTCTTAAAAAAATAGACGGCGTATTAATGGAACCTGTTGAAAGGGTGGTAGTAAATGTTCCGGAAGTATATTCTGGCTCTGTAATTTCGAAACTGAACTTAAGAAAGGGTATGATGGTATCTATGATACCAGAAGGAAATTACGTAAAAATAGAATACTTGGTTCCAACTAGAGGTCTGATAGGTTATCGTAGCGAATTAATAAATGATTCAAAAGGAGAAGGAAGTATTATTAGAAGTTTTGACCACTATGAAAAGTTTAAAGGTGAGATACCTCAGAGAACTAACGGTGTACTAATATCCAGTGAAGGGGGAGAGGCAGTAGCTTACTCTCTAGATAACTTGGAAAGCAGGGGAATTCTGTTTATTAGTCCTGGAGAAAAAGTATATGAGGGTATGATCATAGGTATGTGTTCTAGGGGAGAAGATATTACCGTAAATCCATGTAAGGGGAAAAAACAATCTAATATAAGATCTTCTGCAGCAGATGATGCTATAAAACTATCACCTCCTAAAAGAATGACCTTAGAGGCCGCCCTTGAATTTATAAATGACGATGAATTAGTAGAAGTTACCCCAGATGCCATAAGATTAAGAAAAAAATACTTGACTGAATTAGAAAGAAGAAAAGCAAAGAAAAACTAATTTCTTTGCTTTTTAAATGCAAAATTTCAGAACATTTCTGTTATTCAGGATAATTCAAATTTTCTTCCTTCAAATTGCAAAGTACTTCTTCATAAAATTTCTTAGCTTCAAACTTTGCCATATCTAAATTCATATCATTGTAGTTTCCACAGGAAACAGCATCTGCTCCTGGAATATCTCCCTCATAATTCATAATAAAATAAAACATTTCTTTAATGATATCAACTACATCTGCTGATGATAGATCACCGTTGAAAATGACGTAAAATCCAGTTCTGCATCCCATAGGACCAAAATATATGGTTAATTTATCGTACTTGTTGTGATTTCTAAGGAAGGTTGCTCCCAGGTGTTCCATGGCGTGAAGCTCTCCGGTGTTTATTACAGGTTCTCTGTTAGGTTCCTTCATCCTTATATCAAAAGTAGTGACAATGTTATCTCCAACCTTGTCTTTCCTTGATACGTAGATTCCTCGTTTTAATTTTAAATGATTTACCTGAAAACTTTCTATTTTTTTCATTTTTACTCCCTTCTTTGGTATTCCCAAATACTAGTTCCATGTTACTACTTTACTAAAAGCTGTAACAAAAATCAATAGAGACAATAAGTTTATAATAATTCATTTGATCAAGGAAGATTAATTTGTTAAGTATAAAAATAGCCTTATATTGTTGGAAACATACTGTTAATATGAAAGCTGTAATTGTAAAAAATGTATTTTTATGATATAATTCAATAAATAGTAATCCTGTTAGGGGGACATATGGAAGCGAAAGAGTACTCTGCATTACTGCAAAAAATTTTGCAGTATATAGATGAAGGCATTCATGTTCTTGATAAAAAGGGTAATACAATTATATACAACGATGCAATGGCTAAATTAGAAAAAATGGATACGAAAGACGTTATGAGGAAACCCTTTTCAGAAGTATTCGTAGGATTGAATAGCGAAAACAGCACATTGCTAAAAGCATTGAAATATAGAGAGAGTACTATAGATCTAAAACAGACCTATCTTAATAAGGATGGTAAAGAGATTTCAACAATTAATACGACAGTACCTGTTATCGTGGACGGTGAAGTTATAGCGGTAGTTGAAATTGCTAAAAATATTACCAACATAGCTGAAATGTCCAATACCATTCTTAAGCTGCAAAATGAAATTGGAAAGCCTGAAGCAGTAAAAAACAAGAAAATTAAAAAATATAATTTTAATAATATTGTAGGCAAATCTGATAATTTTGTAGAAGTTGTTGAAAGAGCAAAAAAGTCATCCCAAAATGATGCCTCGGTATTTATATACGGTGAGACAGGAACCGGGAAAGAACTAATAGCTCAAAGCATACATTATGCCGGCCCAAGAAAGGACAAACCTTTCATAGCCCAGAATTGTGCCGCACTTCCTGAGTCCTTGCTGGAAGGAATATTGTTTGGCACTTCCAAGGGTGGGTTTACCGGTGCTGTTGATAGAGCAGGTTTATTTGAACAGGCAAATGGCGGAACTCTTTTGTTAGATGAAATAAATTCAATGCCCTATGAATTACAAGCAAAACTGTTAAGGGTTCTTCAAGAAAACTATATAAGAAGAGTAGGAGGAACTAAGGATATTCCTATAGACGTAAGAATTATTGCCACTAGCAACGAACATCCCGAAAAAATTTTAAGAGAAAAAAAGGTAAGAAAAGATTTGTTTTACAGACTTAATGTTATACATATTAGTATCCCTCCTTTAAGAGAAAGAACCGAAGATATATTGTTATTAGCTAAAATGTTCGTGGATAAATACAATAAAAGGTTTAACAAAAATATCAAAGGTTTCTCCCATGAAGCTAAGGAATACTTACTTAAACACCAATATCCAGGTAATGTAAGAGAACTTGAAAATATAGTAATGTCAGCTATCAGCATGGCTGATGAAAATGAGCGTATACTAGACACAGTCCACATCAGAACCCAATATTCCATGAGTCAACAATTTAATGATTATGAAAAAATTGAAAACACCGGAATGAGTGAATATTTAAGCGATTTAGAGAAAAGAATAATTATAAATGCTTTGGAAAAAAGCAACAATAACATTACCCATGCAGCCAATTTACTGAAAGTAAAGCGTCAAACTCTGCAACATAAAATTAAAAAATATGCAATCAATCTTTAATAGGCTACTGCAATTTTTTTGGCGGTTTACTGCAAAAATAATTGCTTTTAATTTTGGAAAATGGGTATAATAAACTAAGATGCCCAACATAGCAATAGGTAAATGCTTGAAATTTTAAGTGTTTGTACATAATTATCAATAGGGTTTTAATTATATAATTTTTGGCATACTAATTGCTAAATATATTTTAATAAGTAAAAAAGGAGGATTAGTAAATGCAAAATGTAAAAGTGATTATTTGGGGCCTTGGAGCCATGGGTTCCGGAATAGCAAAAATGCTTTTAAAGAAAAAAGGTGTTGATATTGTTGGTGCTATAGATATTGGTGACAAATTAGGCAAAAGTATGTACGACATAATTGGCGTGGAGCGTGGAGACAGACCTGATGTTATAGTAGGTACTCCAGAAGAAGTTATTAAAGAAAAATGTGCTGATGTTTGTATGTGTTTAACTGATTCATTTACACGTAAGGGTTTTGACAAATACAAATTTGCCTTGGAGAAAAAAATCAATGTAATTACCAGTGCAGAACAAATGGCTTATCCACAAGCTCAAGAACCCGAACTGGCAAAAGAGTTAGACAGGATAGCTAAGGAAAACGGTGTATCCATTATAGGTACTGGTATTAATCCTGGGTTAATAATGGACTTATTAGTTATTGTAATGACTGGTTGCTGTGAAGAAGTAGAAAGTATTTTAGCCAGAAGAATTAACAGCTTATCTCCTTTTGGTCCAACAGTTATGGAAGAACAGGGAATCGGACTTACTGTAGAAGAATTCAACAAAAGAGTTGAAGAAGGAACTATGGCGGGACATGTGGGATTCCATGAATCAATACATATGATTGCTGATGCCATAGGTTGGAAAGCCGAAAAAGTTACACAAACTATGGAACCTATAGTAACAGATGTTGATAGAAAAGCTCCTTATGGGGAAGCAAAAGCCGGAGATGTGGCTGGTGTTGCTATGAAAGGTTTCGGATATGTAGATGGTGAAATGAAAATTGAAATGGATCATCCACAGCAAATTGAACCTGAACAAGTGGGTGTTCAAACAGGAGACTATGTAATAATAAAAGGTACTCCTAATATTAACTTGGCTAACACTCCGGAAGTTCCAGGAGGAATTGGAACCATAGCTATGTGTGTTAACACAATACCGCAAATTATTAACGCTAAGCCGGGCTTACACACAATGATTACCATTCCCGTACCAAGAGCTATAATGGGTGATATGAGGGACATGATAGACCCGGAATGCAAAATAGTAAAATAAAGATGACCTAACCCCATTTTTCCGACCGAAGGGAGAGAAAAATGGTTGGTAGGTCATTCGCAACGAATTCCCAAAATATGCGACCGTAGGGAGCAAATATTTTGGTGAATGAGACTGCGAGATGACGAGAAGCTAACCCCATTTTTCCGACCGAAGGGAGAGAAAAATGGTTGGTAGGTCATTCGCAAGATTATGACTTGACCCAAGACTTCGACCGTAGGGAGAAAGTCTTGATGGTAAGTCAAACGCAATGAGTTCCAGATTTGCATGAGCGAAAGCGAATAAGCAAATCTGTGAACGAAACTGTGCTTCCCAAAATATGCGACCGTAGGGAGCAAATATTTTGGTGAATGAGACTGAGGATGATACCTCAAGAAAAAATAAAAAAGCAAATTACAAGGAAAAGGAAGTGCATATATGGTTAAAAAAGGTGAATGGGTTTTAATTCATAGAAATGTTTTAGAACCATCAGAAAGAGCACCCCAGGTTCCTGATGACACTAAAAAAGTACCATTGGAATTGTGGGTAAAAGGCTTCTTACAAGAAGATGCGAATATTGGGGACGAAGTAACTGTTCTTACTAGAACAAAACGTATAGAAAGAGGAACTCTATTGGAAGTTAATCCATATTACAAACACGATTTTGGAAAATTTGTACCTGAGCTTCTTCAAATCAGCGAACAAGTAAAAGAAATTTTATTTGGGGGTACTGATAATGAGTAGAGATATGAGTTATGAAGGAGTAATGGCAAGAAGAGCTGAAATAATGAAGAAAGCGGCAGGTCTTGATTTTTCAGTATTCGAAAGCGGCTCCATAGCATTCGATTATGAAAGAATGATGAAAGAAGCGGGATTTACCATTGAAGAAATCCAGAAAATTCAATCAGAACATGGGGTTGGTAATACTCCTGTTCTAGAGCTTAGAAATTTAACTGCCTTAGCAAGAAAGTTAGCTCCTAAGGGTAAGGGTGCCAGAATATTTATAAAAGATGAAGCAGCAAATGCTTCTGGAAGTTTTAAAGCAAGAAGAGCGGCTACAGCAGTATACCAAGCTAAAAAATTAGGTTATAAGGGAGTGGTTACAGCAACCAGCGGTAACTACGGTGCAGCAGTGGCATCTCAAGCAGCAATGCATGGACTTAAGTGTATAGTAGTTCAGGAATGTTATGACTCTAGAGGGGTAGGCCAGCCTGAAATTATTGAAAAGGCAAGAAAATGCGAAGCTTTAGGGGCAGAAGTAGTTCAATTATCCGTTGGACCAGAGTTGTTCTATACTTTCCTGACAATTTTGGAAGAAACGGGATACTTTAATGCTTCCCTATATACACCTTTTGCAATTGCAGGAGTTGAAACCTTAGGCTATGAAATAGCCATGCAGTTCAGGGAAAAATATGGAAGAGATCCAGATGCAGTAGTTGTAACTAATGCAGGCGGAGGAAATTTAACTGGAACTGCAAGGGGTCTTAGAAAAGCTGGTGCTCAAACTAAAATAATCGCGGCCAGTGTAGATTTAACAGGACTTCATATGGCTTCAGACACTCAATTTAACAAAAAGTCCTTCACTACAGGTCATACAGGATTTGGAATGCCTTTCTCAACCTGGCCAGATCGTTCCGATGTTCCTCGTTCTGCAGCAAGACCTTTAAGATATCTTGAACGTTACTTGACCGTTCATCAAGGGGAAGTTTTCTACATTACAGAGGCATTAGCAACCCTTGAAGGATTGGAAAAAGGTCCTGCCGGAAATACAGCCCTTACAGCAGCCTTTGCATTGGCCCAGGAAATGGATGAAGATCAGATGATAGTAGTTCAGGAAACGGAATATACGGGAGCTGGAAAGCATGTTCAGCCTCAATTGTCCTTTGCAAGAGAAAATGGGATTGAAATTAAGTTTGGAGATCCTAAGGATGAAATTCCTGGTAAAAACATTATTTTGCCTTCCCATCCATCACTAATTAAAGTAAATGATGCTGATGTGGTACGTATGAGGAAATCACTGATTAAAAATGCATTGGCAAACTACAATGTGGAACCTACGGAAGAAGATATAAAATTCTTGGCAGAAGAAACAAATTCCACTGTAGAATTTGTAAAAGAGACTATAGCTTCATTAAAATAAGGAAGCTGCAATAATAAAGCTTAGGAGGATTATTATGAAAAGAGCCGATGATTTTGAGCAAAGAAGAGCTCATTTAGCAAACTTGACCGATGAAGAACTGTACGAAAGATTTTGGGAATTAGCAGAACAAATAGTAGACCCTCTATTGGAATTAGGTAGAAAACATACAACCCCTGCAATTGAAAGAAGTGTACTTTTGAGAATGGGATTTTCCAGTTTAGAAGTAAAGCCCATAGTCGAAGGAGTTATGCAAAAAGGTTTAATGGGCAAAGGGGCTGGAAATGTTGTATGGAGACTATCCAAGAAGTTAGGATGCTCAGTACGTGAAGCAGGTTTATTGCTAGCTGAGGGCAAACATTGGGATACGGTTGATACATTATTTTAGGAGGGAAAAGTATGAAGCTAAAACCAAATGAAAAGCTAAATATTAAAGAATTATTAAAAGATTTAGATAAATATGAACCCAGACGCAGAGGGTGGCATTGGAGAGATGGAAGAAACGAAAAAAGAACCATTGGAGATTTTGAATATCACGAAACATCGGAAAGTTTGAAAAATTCTGTTCCTCTTCCTGGAAGCAGAGGATTCGGATATATTGATCCCCAGCCAGATTGTGTAATAACTACGGAAATAGCATCTGGTAGATTTGAAGATGATATAAGAAGAATGCGTATGGCTGCATGGCATGGAGCTGACCACATAATGGTTATAAGAACTGCCGGGCAGTCCCATGTAGACTCTCTTATGGAAGGAACTAACCAAGGTATTGGCGGTATCATGGTTACCAGAAAACAAGTAAGAGCCAGCAGGAAAGCATTAGACTATATTGAAGATGAAGTTGGACGCCCAATTAACTTCCATTCCTACGTATCTGGGGTTGCAGGCCCTGATATAGCTGTTATGTTTGCGGAAGAAGGGGTAAATGGAGCCCACCAAGACCCCCAATACAATGTACTGTATAGAAATGTTAACATGGTAAGAAGCTTCGTAGATGCATGTGAAGCTAAAAAGATTATGGCCTGGGCTGAAATGCTTCAAATAGACGGAGCTCACAATGCCAATGCTACCGCTATGAAGGCATGGAAGGTTATGCCTGAATTAATGGTACAACATGCTATTAACACAGCCTTCTCGGTAAAGGTGGGAATTAAGCCTGAAAATATTGCCTTGTCAACAGTTCCGCCAACTGCACCTCCTGCACCTTGCATGAGGTTGGATTTACCTTATGCTGTAGCCCTTCGTGATTTATTCAGAGACTATAAGATGAGAGCACAGCAAAATACGAAATATATGGAATCAGATACTCGTGAAGCAGCTGTTACTCATACATTGAATATGGTTATTTCAAGATTAACCAGTGCCGACATTCAATCAACTATTACACCAGATGAAGGTAGAAACGTACCTTGGCATTATAACAATGTTGCAGGAGTAATGACTGCAAAACAGGCTCTTACTGGAATGGACGGCTTAAGAGAAATGGTTAAGTTAGACAGGGAAGGACCCTTGGGCCAAAAAGTAAGAGAATTAAAAGAAAGAGCAATACTCTTTATGGAAGAAATACTTGAAGTAGGAGGATATTTCAAGGCAGTCGAACAAGGATTCTTCGTGGACAGCGGTGAATATCCTGAAAGAAACGGAGACGGTATTGCTCGTCAAATCGATGGTGGAATCGGTTACGGATATGTATATGAAAGAGATGAAGATTACTTTGCACCTGTATCTGTTCATTTCGGATACAACAATGTTCCTACAGAGTTTGAAAAAGCCAGTGATGCCATAGGCGGAGATACTTTTGAAGACCGTTCAAAGATTCAATATATTGATGAGTTAGATGAACATGACAATGTTAACGTAAGGCTTAACGAAGTTGAAAAATACTATGATACAAATCTTGTAAAACCTGAAGTGGAATGGAGAGCCGACGGTACAGTACTCTTGTCCATATTCCTGCCCTTAGATGAAAGAACGGCAGAATTTGCCGCAATTAAATGTGGAGAAAAGATGGGACTAGAGGATGTAACGGTGGTTCATAAACAGGTTATGCATCCTGCAGAAGGAACCTACTGTGAAGTAAAAGGTAAAGTTAACTTTGATATTAATATTGATGAATTGGTAATTCCTGAAAAACCTGAAGTTCTTTCAGAAGCGGAAATAAGAGAAGATATCCAAAACAACCCAATGTTTGTTGTGGCGGCAACCGTTGGTGAAGATGAACACTCAGTTGGTCTTAAAGAAATATTGGATATTAAGCACGGAGGTATTGAAGGATTCGGTATTAAATATGAATACTTAGGTACTTCCTGCCCAATTGAAAAACTTGTGGATGCTGCAATAGAAACAAATGCAGATGCCATACTTTTAAGTACTATAATAACTCATGATGATGTTCATATTAAGAATATGCAGAAAGTTAATGATTTAGCCATAGAAAAGGGTATCCGGGACAAGGTAATAATAATATGCGGTGGAACCCAGGTAACAAGTGAAATAGCAGTAGAAGCTGGATTAGATGCCGGTTTTGGAAGAGGAACCCACGGCATTGATGTTGCAAGTTATTTAGTAAAGAGAAGAAGGGAAAAGAAGGCATAATGAAAGTAGATGTATTGGTAGCTGAAATTGGAAGCACCACTACGGTAGTTAATGCATTCAATGGAATAGGTACTGAGGACCCTGCCTTTGTGGGGCAGGGTCAGGCACCTACAACAGTTTTAGAAGGAGATGTTACAATCGGTCTTAAGGGGGCTATTGAAAACCTAAAGAATAACCTGCAGGCCGATTCATTGACTTGGGATGATATGTTAGCTACGAGTAGTGCTGCAGGCGGTTTGAAGATGACAGTTCATGGATTAGTCCATGATATGACGGTTCGGGCGGCCAAGGAGGCTGCTTTAGGTGCTGGAGGAATTATTAAAATGATTACTTCTGGCAGACTAAGAAGGACTGACCTGAAAAAAATTCAGGAAATAAATCCTAATATTATCCTTGTGGCAGGAGGAGTGGATTACGGGGAGAGAGATACGGCTCTTTACAATATGGAGATGATTCTGTCAATGGGTTTGAAAATTCCTATAATTTATGCAGGAAACATTGAAAACCAAGAGGAAGTGCGCTTAATGTGCCAGGAAGCAGGAAACAAGCTCTATATTGTAGAAAACGTATATCCCAAAATAGATACCTTGGTTGTGGAACCTACCAGGAAAGTAATTCAAGATGTATTCGAAGAACATATTATTCATGCACCAGGAATGGGGAAGGTAAGAGACCTAATAAAGGGACCTATTATTCCCACTCCAGGAGCCGTAATGGAGGCAGCTAAAGTATTAAAAGAAGAAATAGGGGATTTAATCGTATTTGACGTGGGAGGAGCAACCACGGATCTTCATTCTGTAACGGAAGGTTCAAGTGATATTAATTCCATATTGATAAGTCCGGAGCCTGTAGCTAAAAGAACTGTTGAAGGGGATTTAGGTGTATATGTGAATGTTAACCATGTGGTGGAAAGAATAGGCATGGAAGAATTAAAAAAGGAATTTCCTGATAGTGAAGAACTTTTAGAAAACTATAAGCCTATTCCTGAAACTGAAAGAGAAAAAGAATTCGTTGAAAGATTAACCAAGGAAGCTGTCCTGACATCCTTAGAAAGACATGCAGGACGTTTACGATATTTCTATACTGCATCAGGGAAAAAGACCGTTGCCGAAGGAAAAGATTTAACTGCAATCCAGTATATTATTGGAACGGGCGGCGCTTTAACCAGATTACCAAACAGGAAGGAAATTTTAGAATCAGTAAAAACCCACGGCAAAGAAAAGGAATTGTATCCTACTGAAATGGCCCAGGTGTTGATAGATGAAGACTATATACTATCTTCTTTAGGAGTTCTGTCAAAAAGTTACCATACGGATGCTTTAATACTTATGAAAAAAAGTTTAAAAATATAGGAGAGAATATATGTATCCTAGGTTAGTAATAGATTTAAATAAGGTAAAAAATAATCTTAACAAAATTACTGAAATGGTAAAAAGTTCCGGATGCTCCATTATGATCGTTACAAAAGGTTACAGCGGTGATGAGGAAGTACACAAAATATTAGAGAATTCAGATATTGATTATATAGCTGATTCCCGTATACAGAATCTGAAAAAATACGAAGGAACTAAAAAAGAAAGGGTTTTGTTAAGATTACCTATGAATTCCGAAGCAGAAGAAGTGGTAAAATATGCTGATATTTCCCTTAATTCGGAATTAACTACAATAAGAAACTTAAATAGGGCTGCCGCAAAAGAAAACAAAATACATAAAATTCTTCTCATGATTGACTTAGGAGATTTAAGAGAAGGTATATTCTTTAAAAATGAAGATGAAATTTTTTCAACTGTGGAAGAAATATTAAAACTAAAAAATATTCAGCTTTTTGGTTTGGGAGTGAATCTTACATGCTACGGTGCTGTAATTCCTCAAAATGACAATCTTTCTATCTTAGTTGATATTGGGAAAAAAATTGAAAAGAAATACAATATAAAGCTCCATATGATATCGGGAGGTAATTCAAGTTCACTTCATTTAATAAACAAAAAAGAGCTTCCAGAAGGAATTAACAACTTGAGAATAGGCGAAGCTTTCCTCTTAGGAGGTGAAACTGCTTACGGTGAAATGCTGGAAGGTTTTTATGACGATGCCTTCACATTGGAAGCAGAAATAATTGAGCTTAAGGAAAAACAGTCGGTTCCTATAGGGGAAACTGGAGTAGATGCTTTTGGAAATAAACCTGTATATGAAGACAGGGGAATAATAAAAAGAGCCATAATAGCAGTAGGTAGACAGGACGTGGATCCTGACAACCTGCATCCTATAGACTCTAAAATAGATATTTTGGGTGCAAGCTCAGACCACCTGATACTTGATGTGACTAAGTCAGACAAGGATTATAAAGTGGGAGATATAGTGAATTTTAAACTTAGCTACTCAAGCTTGCTAAGAGCTACCACTAGTAGCTATGTAGAAAGAGAATATAAAATATAAGTGAGACTGGACTAAGTTCCAGTCTCTATTGTTGTACTTCTTCAATAGTTTTAACAATGCTGTGGGTAATAGGTTTCCATTCGATTTTCTTGAATAATGCTACTATGGAGATTGGTACGTAAGTAAATATAAATATGGGAAATGAAAATAGGTACTTGATTTTATTCCAAGGTGTAGAGTTTATTTTCTTCCATTCCGTAATAGTTGTAACCAGCCCTATAAGAAACAATACCACGTAAGAATTTATCAGGGACATAAGAATTGCTATTGTGGTTTCACCTATAAGTTCCGGATAAGTTTCTATATGGATAATACCAACAATAAGGAAAACAATATTTACAGCAGTACTTGTCAAAGATAAGAATAAGGCAGGCATAATAGTTACAAACATATCATAGCAGGAAAAACTTCTCTTTGTAATTATGTTTTTTATAAGCTCCTTACCATACCTGGCAAATACCTGGTAAAAGCCCTTTGCCCATCTCAGCCTCTGGTTCCAGGACTGTTCAAACAGGTAGGGCTGTTCATCGTAGAGAACTGCTTTGCCGCAATATCCAATTTTTATCCCTTTCAGTGTACTGTCTATGGTAAATTCAATATCTTCTGTAAGCAAGTAATGTTTCCATCCATTATTTTTCCTTACAACATCATCGCTTACTAAAAAGCCAGTACCTGAAATGGCACATCCAGTACCTAAAATCATTCTGGAATTATTAAGATATTTTGCTTCCCTTAAAAACCAAAGGGAATAACCGGCTGAAAGCCAATTTGTATCGTAGTTCTTAGAATTTCTGTAGCTGGTAACTACTTTGTATCCATTATCAAAAACTTTGTTCATTTCGCAAATGAAATTTTCATCTAACAAATTATCTGCATCAAAAACGAAATAACCATCGTACTTTTTTTTGCTTTTAAATATTTGCTTAAATGCAAAATCAAGGGCATAACCTTTCCCAACCTTCTGTCTGTTAAACCTTTCAATTACTATTGCCCCTGCATTCTTAGCTACTTCCGCCGTGTTGTCCGTACAATTGTCTGCCACAACGTAAATATCTATTAGATCTTGGGGATAGTTCTGTTTTTTTATACTTTCTATTAAATTTGCGATTACAGCGCTTTCATTTCGAGCTGCTATTACTACAGCATATTTGTGATATTTTGAAGCAGTAAATTCCTTGCTTTCTTTGAAAAGTGATATAAATATATATATTATTTGGTAAAAGTAAAATCCTGTAAACAATATAAAAATTATTAGATTGAATATACTAATAAACGATGTCAATCTATTACCTCCATTTAATATCTTTACTGTGAATATAACATTTTCGCAATATAAATCAATTAAGCTTTTCTTAAAATTGATTTAATGTTTTATGATTCCTACGATTGTAATCATTTAATAAGCCTATGAATTGCTATTATTCTTTCATAAATGTGCTTTTTTATGCCCTTTACATATTCCTTATTTTTCCTAAAGCTTAGTCAAGATAAAATTTTATTCTTATATACCTTGTAACCAAGCTGGCATGTCTTCATAATATAAATTAAAACAAATGTTGGAGTGATAATATGTATAGTGAAAATAAATTTGACAAGGATTATTCCTGCTGTCCTCCTGTATGCCATGAAACAGGCAATACTACGGAAATAGAAGAAATGATAGATGTAGCGGTTCCGGTTACAGTTGCTCCCGAGGTAGAGGTGGGTTATGTTACGGTTAATGTTATAGGCGAACCATGTGTTAGACCTATCCCTTGTGTTAATTTGCCCAGAAACGGAATTTGTAAGTTCTTAGTTACTCAGAAGTTATGTGTTCAAGTGCCTATTACTTTTAAGGCTTCTGCTGATACAAGTAACAAATTGGTAACTGATTGTTTTGTAAATAAATATTCGGGCAAGTATTAGTATTGATGAAGTTCTTTATGAAAACTTCGGTAATATGCCGGAGTTTTTATAACTGTCTAGTCCTGGAGGTGCATTAATGCAAAAAAAAAATAACAAATTAGACTCTTCGGCTGGTATGTTTTTAACAGCGGAAGAATTGAATAATATGAATTTCTTAAGTGGCAGAAAGTTGGATGACGGAAGGGAAAGATTCAGTAATCTGAATCAATGGACAAAAAAAGCGAAAGATATAGAAGCAGAACAAAAAAGCAAGAAAGAAATTATAGCAGAAATTAAAAAATTAGAGGAAAAAATCGATATTGTAATTGAAATGCTTGAAAAGTATACCAGTAATGAAAATCAAAGCAAAATGAATACAGAAACTGTAACAAGCAACAATACTACTTGGAAAGAAAAACTCAAAGGTATAGTAAGCAAATAAAATAGCCAGAAACTCTGGCTATTTACTTATGGTATAATACAGCTTGGTATTGCGTGGTCATCGAATTCTTCATGAACAGTTACATTAGTAGCTGTAGGTGGTTGAGCAAATATCAGTTGTAGATAAGGTGTTACACCTTCAACCCAAACATTTTCATGTTTCCATAGCTTATCTACTACATTTGCAGTAAATATTACTTGTTCATTCGCTTCATCTATTTCACAATTTGCATCAATTACTATACATGAACCGTCTATTAAAGTAACGAAAAATGCGAAATTTTCATCATTAATTTCATTTCCTGTATCTGTTCTGTACCAATTAGAAGAAGCATCTAATGTTTCATCGATTACGGTAATGTCTTTTACCCAGAAAACAGAAGTTCCATTAACAACAAATTCCAAAACTAATTGGCCTTCAACGGTTACCGCTATAGAAGGAATTCCGTTAACGCAATTAAATTCTTCGTTGGCACAGGTTACTCTGAAGAAACACCTTTCAGGCGGTAATCCCGGCGGTATATCAAATACACCTCGGCACTCACGATTTGGTGTTGTTGTAGCATTTGGCCAAGGAATAATTTGTTCAAACGTTTCAAAGGGGTGAATTAATAATACGTGAGGTGCGCAAATATCTACACAGCGCAAATCTCTTGTTTCATTTAGTGTTCTCGTTATTCCAAATTCAGAAGCATATCCGTTAAGGTGGTCAATTAAGTTACATGCCATAGAATAATCATCTCCGAAATTTTTATTATTACCATATATGCTTGTATACATGGTTATTTTATAATATGACTTGTCTTAATAAATGTTCGTACAATAATAAATTTTTTTAAAGTAATTTATAATAATGGAGTCTAAGGTTACTTGAAATGAATTGACACTTTTGTTCCTGTGTACTATACTATTGCTGTCT
>CZCB01001274.1_pt1 | contig 18620 bp, 14 predicted proteins | sample 591991 | NCBI WGS metagenome assembly CZCB01 (sample SAMEA3556809, study PRJEB10932) | anaerobic digester metagenome | reverse complement strand
TAATGGCTCTCCTATTTTTTCAGAAAACCATTTTTACACCATTATACGGACTCAACTCCTATTTTTTCAGAAAACCATTTTTACACCATTATACGGACTCAACTTTCCATAGTCGGGACATTTTCCCTCTTCTTCTAGTGAGACATTATCGCTTTTCCACTACGCTAAGTAACCCGAGACATTTGGCAGCTTGACTTTCCTGGCAGCTTTCCCACCCACCAACCCAACGGCCAAGACCAGACCAAGTTTCAAGAGAACGTCCAAGCAAATCCCTCCCATAAAGTTGTTTTGCTGCGTTCGCGCCTTTTGCCCCGGGGAAAACAAAAAGCGCGAACCCTAGGTCGGCCAAGACCTAGACGTTAGCGCTTGATGCACTCCTATGGGGTTAGCTGACGGGTTAGGGCGCCCAAGTCGCCCCTCTTGCCCAGGCAAGATTCACCCCAAAAGATGGGTCCCCCACTAAGATTATTCGGAGATCACATACTATAGCATAGCCGATTTCTCGAAAAATGCAAGGCCTGTCCCTCTCCCGTTGCCGAAAAGGCCCACCAGTGCAATGATCAACCTAAGTTGGGAACCACTACCAGAGGAGGCTGAGATGCATGGATTTCACTAGCAAAGTCTGTGTGGTGACGGGAGGGGCCCTGGGTATCGGACGCTGCCTAACCCAGGAGTTTGCTCGCTTGGGTGCCAAGGTCGCCTTTGTTGATTTAGATGCCACCGCGGGCCAAGAAAACCTGGAGCTGATCCGCCAAGCCGGTGGCGAAGCCCTGTTCTTCGCCGGTGACATTGCTGAAGAGCGGGTGCTGCGGGAGTTTGCAGACCATGTAGCCGCTAACTACGGCAGGGTTGATTATCTGATCAACAACGCCTGTCTATCCCGGGGAGGCATTCTCTCCCAGTGCAGCTATGAGGACTTCAACTACGTCTTAAGGGTCGGAGTCTCGGCTCCCTATTTTTTGAGCCTGCTGCTGCTTCCCTACTTCAACCCAGGTGGGAGCATCGTGAACATCGCCTCGACGCGGGCTTTCCAATCTCAGCCCGATACGGAAAGCTACACCGCCGCCAAGGGCGGCATCTCTGCCCTGACCCATGCCTTGGCAGCCAGCTTGGCTGGTAAGGTAAGGGTTAACGCCATTTCCCCCGGCTGGATTGATACTGGGGAGTACCATGATCCCAGCTACACTCCGAGCCACGCTCCAGCAGATCTGCGCAGCATACCTCCAAACGCATCGGCCATCCCCTGGACATCGTCCGGGCGGTTCTCTTCCTCTGCTCCGAGGAGAACAGCTTCATCAACGGACAGAACATTGCCATCGACGGCGGCATGACCAGACTCATGATCTACCACGGGGATCATGGCTGGGCCTACAACGAAGCCTAGACGTTATAGCTGGTGGCGGAGGTGCTTCCTCCTTGACCGGTCCAGTTCGTATGGAAGAATTCTTCCCTGGGCCGGTCAATGCGTTCGTAGGTGTGAGCGCCGAAATAGTCTCGCTGGGCTTGCAGAAGGTTGGCCGGCAATCTGGCACTGCGGTAACCATCGTAATAGCTCAGGGCTGAAGTGAAGGCAGGTACAGGGATACCGTTGCTGATGGCGGCCGCGCATACCCTGCGCCAGCTTGCTTGGCAGCGGTCGAGCTGAGACTTGAAGAAAGGATCCACTAGCAGGTTAGTAAGCTCCGGATTACGGTCAAAGGCCTTTTTGATCTCTTCCAGAAACGCAGAACGGATGATGCATCCGCCCCTCCAGAGCCTGTCTCTTATACACATCTCCGAGCCCGTTGAGATTCCAGCCGTAAGTTTCGGAAGCCGCGCGCATCAACGCGCAGCCCTGCGCGTAAGAGACAATCTTCGCAGCGTAAAGCGCCCTGCGGATATCCTCCACAAAGGCCTGTCTATCCCCGTTGAACTGAGGCTGTGGACCAGTCAGCACCTTAGCAGCAGCTTCCCTCTCTTCTTTGAGCGCTGAAAGGCTGCGCGCCATGACTGCCTCGGCAATCAGGGTGAGGGGCACGCCTTCATCCAAGGCCGCTGCCACCGTCCACTTACCAGTCCCTTTCTGCCCTGCCGTATCGAGGATCTTGTCCACGAGGGGCGCTCCATCCTCATCCTTGTAGGCCAGAATCTCCCCTGTAATCTCAATCAGGTAGCTGTTCAGCTCCCCTGCATTCCATTCTTGGAACACCTGGGCCATGGTAGCGTTATCGAGTCCGAGCAGGTCCTTCATGAGGTGGTAAGCCTCGCAGATCAGCTGCAGATCACCGTACTCGATCCCGTTATGCACCATCTTGACAAAATGGCCGGATCCATCGGGCCCCACCCAGTCGGCACAAGGAGTGCCATTGTCGACCTTGGCAGCAATCGCTTGAAAAATGGGCCTTATCTGGGGCCAAGCCGCCGGCGAACCGCCAGGCATCAGGCTCGGGCCGTGCAGGGCACCCTCTTCCCCCCCGGATACTCCGGTTCCCACGTACAGCAGCCCCTTTTCCTCCACCACCGTGAGCCGGCGCCTGGTATCGGCAAAGTGGGAGTTACCCCCGTCGATAATGATGTCCCCCGGTTCCAGCAGGGGAAGGAGCCTGCCAAGGACGTCATCAACGGGTTGGCCCGCTTTCACCATGAGCATAACTTTGCGGGGGCTTTTCAGGCTGGTCACTAGTTCTTCCAGGGAATAGGCTGGGATGATGTTCTTGTCCCTGGCCCGCCCGGCGACGAAGGCCTGCACTCTATCCAGCGTGCGGTTGTATACCGCGACGGACAAGCCTTTGCTTTCCATGTTCAGGGCCAAGTTTTCACCCATGACCGCCAGGCCTATTAGGCCTAGATCTGCCTTCGTCACTGCTGTTCCTCCTTGCGGAAATCTTTCTGCAAAGCCCAAAGGCCCAAAGCGGGGTTCCTGATGAAGAAGACCCGCTCACCATTGAGCACATTGAACCCGTCGGAAAGCTGATGGGGATGGTAGCGTTCAGCGGCCTCCTGATAGGGTAAATAGTGGAAGCATACGCCCTGGATCTCTGCTGCACTGAGATGCTCCACCGCGTAGGTGATCCGAAAACGACCGTCTGCAGAACCGTGGATTAAGTGGGCGGCCACGGACAGGTTCTCCGCCAGCTCTCTGTGCTCCTTGGTTAAGCGCAAAACCTCCAGCCGCTTCTGGTACCCAAAGGTCCGAATCAACCGATCGATCCCCGGGTCTTCGCCAAACGAACGAACCCCCGGAGCCAAAACGATCAGCTCTCCGCCATCGGCCATGGCCATGCGGGTACGGTAGATGGCCTTGTTGCCAAGCCAAGTACTCTTGAACTCTTGGGGCTCCAGGAAAACTACCACCTTTTCCAACGGTTCCGCCAGCAGATCCAGATTGCACTGCTGGCTGAGGTGCACAGCTTCCTCGAATACGCTGCGTTCCCGCCCCACAAACAAGCCCATTAACCTTGTGTCCCGGCCCTGTGTCTTGGTGACGGTGAGGATATAAGCTAGCGGCAGGCTGGCCAGGAACCTCTCTTCCACGTAGTCGAACACTTGGCGCACCGGTGAATGGTCGCGGCCCATCATCCGTTCCATGCCGTAAACTGCACCCAGGAAATGGGATTTGTCGATCATCTCCTTGCCGCCGCAGCCCACCACGATGTTCTTGGTGTAGTTGGCCATGCCCACGACTTCATGGGGCACCACCTGGCCGATGGAGATGATCAGGTCATAACGTCCCTCCAAAAGCTCCCGGTTGATGTCCACAGCAATGGGGTAGTCCACAAGCCCCTCGGATACCTCTTCCACAAAGGACCCAGGGACAATCCCCACCCTGTTCACGTCCGTCCTCCACCTGTGGTCAATGTATGCCGCGGCCGGGATCTCCTCCCCAAAAACGCGCGCCTTCTCCTCCGCGGTCATGGGCGCATGCGTTCCCAGGGCAGGCAGCACCTTCACTTCAGCCGGCTGCAGCAGACGGTAGAGCAGTCTGGTTATGGGGCCGGCCCAGCTGTGGGCCCTGGTTCCATCAGGCGGGATGAGCAGCACCCTGCGCAATGGCCTGCCGAGGCTCTCCAGCCAATCTCTCAGGGTATCTTCTACTCGAGTCAAGTCTATCGGTCCATCTTTCAGGAAAAAGCTCCGCATGGGGCTAACCGCCTCCTAACAGCACTACAGCAACAAGAGAGACTTGCTAACGCGCCAGGAACGTCTGGAAGTTCCCCTGGAAGAGCTGGATCAGATCCCTCTCGATTTCTTCCTCAGTTACCGGCCAGCCCGTTTCAAGAAGCTCTGCGTACTTCTTCACCAGCACCTGGCCGATCACGGCCCGGGAGTGCTCCCATTTGTAGATCAAATGCTCCAACACCCTGGCATCTGAATGTTGAGGTATAAATGACAAGCCCAGCGTCTCCAAGCGCAGAGCAGTGATCTCCTCCACCAGGCTGGGGTTATTGAGGAACCACCAGCAGCCAAAGACCATGAGGTTTCTGTACTTGCGCGCCGTGATGGCCAGTTCGTGCTGGTTCTCCCTGGAGAGCATGGACACAAGGAACCTGTTCTCAGGATATTCCGCACAGAGCTGCTCCACGACTCCGATCTCGGCTTTGCCCAGGGAATCCCCGGCGAGACCCAGCCCCCTGTTCACCTGGCGCTTCACACCCAGCATCAAAGCCAAGGGAATACCCAGCTCCCGGCAGGTGGGCAGGACCGCCTCCTGCAGCACCCGTGTACTCAAGGAGTCCGGACTGAGGCTGAAGTTGGCCGGCAGCGATGCGCCCATGTAGAGGGCATCGATGTACAGAGCCCAATCCCGCAGAAATCGGCGTACCTCTGCAGCTGAGTTCCCGCTAAAGGTGCCATCCACGGCATAGCCTTCTGCCTGCAGCACCTTGGCTGCTTGGGGGTAGCTGAGCACCAGGGGATCGATGCGCAGCGATGCCTTAAACCTGGGATCCCCCTGCACTCCTCGCTGCCACAACTCCCGTTCCTGTGCATCAAAGGGGTCGTTGGTCATCACCGCTGCCTGCACTCCCGCCAGCCTGAACACGTTGTCCACATGCTGCGCCAGCGCCAGGCTGCGAAAATACTCCCGATAGGCATCCAAGGAACGTGCCCCCACATCCAGCCCCAGCCGGCTCAAAATGGTGAGCACTCCCCGCTGGGCCTCGCTGACCGGCGAGCGTTCGCCACACCAAGTCCGCCTGCTTAGCTTTGGGCAGCTGGAAGAACTCCTGGTAAGGCTGCTGGCTGTAGCGGAAATACTCGGCGATCAAGTAGTGATAGGTAAGAATCTCATCCATACCCCACAGCAAGAGTCCCGTGAAGTCTGCCGGGAAGAGATGGGTGTGCATATCCACAACCTGAACGCCGTTTAGTTTCTCAGCTATTACCAGCGCCAGTTGTTCCCTTGTGATCAACGGAGACACCTCCTTTTCAAGCAGCGTCTATAGGCAGCCACACCGCGGAAACGGTCTGTTCGCTTACTTCTGCAGCCCTCTGTCAAGTCCTGCCACCGCAGACAAGGTCTTCTGCCCAGGTAAAGAGGAGATTTCCAGGACAGCCCAGAAAGAATGCTAGAGTTGGGCGTCCGTGTGCCTGACATTCTGGAGGGAAAGGCGGTTCGCGCATGCTTTGGGGAGTAACCACCATGGCCTTTTTCCACCGCCCTATCGTAGAGGCGGTGGAGATAATCGCCGCATGCGGCTTCGATTGTGTAGAGATCTGGGCGGACCACGTCTGGGATGAGCAAAGGGGCGAGCCCAGCTGAGCTTACGGCCGCACTGACCCAGCATCGGCTGCAGTCCACCGTGCACTGCCCCATTCTGGATGTGAACATCGCCAGTCCCAATCGGGGCATTCGGGAAGAATCGGTACGGCAGGTCTGCCTCTCCATCGACCTAGCCCGCGAGCTGGGTTCCCGGCTGGTTGTGCTCCATCCAGGGCACAAATACTCCAGGTTGGAGGCGGATGAAGCGCACTGGAGGTATCAGGTGGAGTCGCTCACTAAAATCTTGAGTCACGCGCAGGAACAGGGCGTTCTGTCTGCTGTGGAGAACATGGATCGCCACAAAGAGGTCTACTCGGTGCAAGTGTGGGCTGACCTGGAGCGGCTCTTTACGCACTGCGGCACCCCCGAACGGTGGGTTACTCTGGATGTCACCCACCTGGGACATACCCAGGCCGTGCTTGACTTCATCGAGCAGGCCGCAGCCCACATAGCCCATGTGCACCTCAGCGACTGCGCGGACGGAAGGCTCCATCTAGGCCTAGGCCAGGGCAGCCTGGACCTTCAGGGCATCCTCTCAGCCCTGCGCGCCGCAGGCTATCAGAGCGTCTTGTCCTTGGAGTGCTTTATCCCCAACAACACTCCAGAAAGGTTAAGGGCGGAACTGGTGCGGGCCAAAGCCTATCTCTCCGGAAAGAACTGGTAGGCAGGGATGCAGCGGCCGGTGAAGAAATGATCTGTTAAGAAAAAGCAGCGATGGTGATTACATGCCGAAGATAATAGGGATGAAGCTCTTTCAAAAACCCGTTCTACGCCGCTCTGCTGCAGTACTCGTGATCACTGCCCTGATCCTCAGCATGTTCTTGTTTTTCGTACAGCTTTCCCAGGATTCGCTGATCCAGTCCCTGACTCAGCTGAACAATGAGTTTGTTGAACAGGTGGACACCATTTCCGGCACACTGCTCGAGATCATCCACAACGCCGCCATGCACCTCTTCTACTCCCGCTCCCTGATCAAGCTGCGTACTCTGGAACACGTGACCAACGCTGAACGGATCGCCGGAATGCGCGATTTAGGCAGCGCAGTGAGCAGCAGCACATTTCTGTCCAGCGCTCTGATCTACAACTCCCTATCTGATACTGTGTACACCTCCGGAGGAGGACACGTGCCCCATGCCGCTGACGCCTTCCCGGATCAAGACACTTATGAACTCATGGTGTCCAGGGCCAAGCACGGCTTTTCTGGTCCCATTAAGCGTCAGACCCAGGAAGGAGCAACCTACTCCTTTTTGTTTTTTGAGCCCAACATACCTGAGGGCGGTTCGCTGCTGCTCAACGTGCGGGCCCATTGGTTTGAACACCAACTACTTGGCCTGGCAACAGGCTACAGCAGCGCAGTCATTGATAGCCAAGGTGAGGTTCTCGCGGCCAGTGATCCGGCACTGAGCGAGAAGGCCGCGGAGGTCTGGCCGCAGCTCCTGGACCAGCTGCAGAAGAGCGGTTCCCATGGCTTTATCCTAGACCCGCAAGGCAAAAGCGGCTGGATGTACTCACAGCTCAGCAACCTAGGGCTGTACTATTTGAGGCCGTTCGATACCGCCACCTTGCTGCCAGGCCTGACCAAGGTGCGCAATTTTGCCCTAGCTTCTTTACTGGCTGTATCCAGCCTGCTGGCCCTAGGCATCCTCTACACCGTGTTTGTGCTCTATCCGCCGCTGCAGGCGGTGCGCCAGGCACTACACAGACTGGGTTCCAGCCCTGGCAGTGTGGCTCAGGAAATGGACCGCTTAATTGCCAGCCAAATGGAACAGCACCTTTCCGAACAAGTGACCAGGTTCCTCCAAGGCGAAGAACTGCTCCATATCGAGTACCCCGTTTCCCTGATTCTCGTAGACTGCACCGAGCCTGATTCTGTGCGCCAGGTCGTGAGCGCAGCCACACAGCGCACAGTGCTTGCCGCTGCCGCTTCCCTGGGCTGTGCTGTGCTGGTGAGTGCTGCTGACGAAGAGGAAGTGCTGGAACTCTGCCTCACCATCAGCGATGCTCTGGGCTGCCGCTGCCTGTACGGCACGCCGAAGCATTCGGCGCTGGAAGTGAGCCGCAGTTACACAGCCCTGCTCGAACTGTGGCAGATGCGGTTTCTCTATGCGGGTCAATATGTCTTGTCAGAGAAGCTCGCGGCCTCTTTTCGCGAGACTCTGGAGTTCTCTCCCAAAGACATGCAGCAGCTGGTCAGCGCACTGCGCGCCGGCAGTCTAGATGATGCCAAAACCGCTTGGAAAGCCATCTTTGACAGAATCCGCTATGCCAAGTTCAATGATTTCCGCTTTTTCGTGCGCTCCATCCTGCGCAACCTAGAGACACTCCAAAGCGAACTCGGCCTGACGCCCCCTGCGGAAGGCGCGCACATCCTGGACAACCTGGAGGATGTGGCTCAGCTTCACCAGCTTATGGAGGGAGTTTTCGAGCAGATCGTCGCGGAACAGCACGAACGGCGCAGGATGCATCTGGTCCGCCTGGCGGACCGAGTGGACGCCAGAATTGCCGCCGGCTACACCGATGTCTCCCTGTCGGTGCACAGCATTGCCGATGAGATGGGCATGAACCCAGCCTATTTGGGGCGGCAGTACAAGGAAGCAACCGGCCTTTCCATTGCCGATTCCGTAAAGCAAGTCCGCATAGCCAAGGCGCGGGAGCTCCTCCAGGAAACTGACCGTTCAGTGAAAGAGATAGCCGAAAAAGTGGGCTTTGCCAATGACAAGTACTTCTTCGTGGTTTTCAAGGAACTGGTGGGCATGACCCCGATGGAGTTCCGCCGTTCCTTTCAGGGAAAGCAGTGCTGACAAAAAGACCTTGCCGGTGTTTACCAGCAAGGTCTTTTGGCTTTCTAGATCAGCTGTCGACGGGCCCGTTCCTTTTCTGCATCACTGTCTTCCACGGGGTACCACATGGGATCCACAAATCTGACTCGGCAGCTGTCCCCCTGCGAGAAGGCAATGCGGTGGGGAGTCTGCACTTTCACCTTTTGGCTGCCCAGCGGAATCAGGTACTCCGTCCGGTCGGTGAGGAAAATGCGGGTTTCGATGCGGCTCTGGTAGCCCGTATCTCCCGTAATTTCAATGGCATTGGGGCGCGTGGCCAAAATCATCTCCGGTTCAGCGTCGGGCGGAGGTGCCACCCCTAGGGGCTGTTCCAGATCCCCTTCCGCATACACCTGCCCGTCTTTGATGACCACCTTTAGAAAGGTGCTTTCCCCCAGAAAACTGTGGACAAAGCGGTTGATGGGCCTGTTGTAGAGGTTTTCCGGCGTATCAATCTGCATGATCTTGCCCATATCGGCAACCAGCATGCGGTCGGAGATAGCCATAGCTTCCGATTGATCGTGCGTCACAAAGATGATGGTAAAGCCCAACTTGCGCTGCAGCTCTTTCAGCTCGAAACGCATGGTTTCGCGCAGATGGGGATCCAGATTGGACAGGGGTTCATCCAGGAGCATCACCTTAGGTTTGGTAACGATGGCCCTGGCCAGGGCAATGCGCTGCTGCTGGCCTCCGGAGAGATCGGAAGGATACACATCTTCCAGCCCCGCCAGGCTGGTGTGCTGCAGTGCCTGCTTCACGCGGCGCTCTACCTCAGCCCGGTTCACCTTGCGAATGCGGAGTGGAAAGGCCACATTCTCAAAGACGGTCATGTGCGGCCACACCGCAAAGGCCTGGAACACCATGCCTAAGTCCCGCTCCTCGGGCGGAACATAAAGGTTGGCTTTACTGCTGGAAACGGGCCTGCCGCTTAAGTAGATCTCCCCTTCTGTCAAGTCCTCAAAACCTGCAATCATCCGGAGACAAGTGGTCTTCCCGCAGCCAGATGGTCCGAGAATGGAGAAGCACTCGCCTTCGTAGACCTGAAAGCTGAAGTCATCCACGGCCACAATATCGCCGAGGGTTTTCGTGGTAAACTTCTTGGTGACATGTCTCAATTCCACCTGTACCTGCGCCATTGATTACACCCCCTTGCGAGTCTGGTTCAAGGCGTTCACGATGCTGTTGACGACGATGATCAGTACGATGGCCACCGAGCCTAGGGCCGAAGCCTGCGGCATCATGCCCGCATCCCGCAGGGAGTAGATCTGCACCCCTAAAGTGCGGGTGTAAGGACCGTACAGCAGCACCGAAGTTGTCACCTCACGCATAGCAGGCAGGAAGATCAAGAAGAAGCCCGAGACCATGGCGGGTCTGATTAAGGGCAGAGTGATGTCCCTGAGGCTCTCCGTGTGCGATGCCCCACAGGTGCGGGCCGCTTCCTCCAAGGAGGGGTGCACCTGCAGCAGAGCTGCCGATGATGTCTTCATAGAGAAGGACAGATAGCGGGCGATGTAGGCCACCAGAATGATCCACAGAGTGTTGTACAGGTTGAGCCCTAAACTGCCTGACCAAGCCAGGATCACCCCAATGGCCAGCACGGTGCCTGGTATGGAATAGGGCAGCACAGACATGATTTCCAACACACTCGATCCTCTCGGCCTGATTTTCTGCACCACGTAGGCAACCATTGTACCCAGCAGCATGGTGATCACGCCGGCACTCAGCGACAAGATCATGGAGTTCTTGATGGACTCCAAGGTGCCGCTGGCCGTAAAGATCCTTTGATAGTTGGCCAAGGTGAAGTTGGCCGGGATCAGCGGGAGCCCATAGGCCCGCACCAAAGCCACCAGGAAAATCATACCCAAGGGGACCAACACAATCACAACCAAGGTTGTCAAGGCCAGGATAAAGAGGGGGATTCTCGCGCCTCTCAAGTTGATCACCGTGGGACGCATGCTCTTGCCTTTGATGATGTCATAGCCTCCAGAGCGCAGTACCCGTTGTTGGATCCAGAGGGCCAGGGCCACAACGGCTACCAGCAAAATGGAGAGGGCAGCCCCTTGGCGAATCCCCTCGAAGCTTCCCCCCGAGCGGGCGATGACCGCGTAGATCCTGGTAGGCAGAGTAAAGATGCCCTGGGAAAACCCCAGAATGGACGGGACTCCGAAGTGCGCCAGTGAACTGATCAAGATGAGCAGCGCGCCAGAGGAAATGGCCGGCGTGACCAAAGGCAGGGTAATCTTCCAGATCACCGTCCCCTGCTTGGCACCGGCAATGCGCGCACTTTCTTCGAGAGTGGGATCCATCCGCTCCAAAGCACTGACCACCTGCATAAACACAAAGGGGAAATAGTAAGAAAGCTCCACAAACACGATGCCCCAGACGGTGTTGATGTTAAACGGTGCCGAGGAGAGGCCAAACGTCTTCATCAGCCACCGGTTGAGATACCCGGAACGCCCGTTCAACAAGAGATCCCAGGCCATGGCACCCAAAAAGGGAGGAAACATGTAGGGTATGGTAAAAAGAAAGCGCATCAGCTTCTTGCCTGGAATGTTGCTGCGTCCGAGCAGCCAGGCGTAAAACACCCCCACGATGGTTCCGAAGATGGTCACCAGGATCGCAATCTTGATAGTGTTCCACATGGCGGAAACGGTGGTATCCCGGGTGAACTGATCAATGATCAAGTCCAGAGAAAACTGGCCTTGATGGAAAAAGGCGTGATAGACAATCATAGAGATGGGAGTAACAACGATCACCAAGAGCAGCACAAAACTGAGGGCGGTCATGATACTGTCCAGCCCAACGCGGCGCCGTCCGTCTAGCACTGCCAGATCCCTGGTTTTGCGGCGCAGGTTAATCATCTTGCACCCTCCTCCCGGGCAGCTTCGTAGTATTGGGGATTCAGGAAGTTCAGCCCCACTTCACTGCCTTCGGCAGCGATCCCGTTCAGTGACGCATCCAGCGCGCCCTGCTGAATGCGCAGAGACTTGTCTCCGGCCTGCACGAAGTACTCATACTCGCTGCCCAAGAACACTGCCCGCCGCACTACGCCGCGAAATGGCGACGAACTGTCGAAGACAATGTCATTGGGCCGAATGCCGACATCCAGCACTGCGCCGTTCTGCAGTTCTGGAGGCACTTGTGCCGGCCAAGGGGCCAAGGTACTGCCCAGATCCACGCGATACTGCCCATCTACCCTTTTCAGAGCCAGGAAGTTAGTCACCCCGATAAACTCAAAGACGAACCTGGTTCTCGGCCTGAGAATGATATCTTCATCGGAACCCACCTGCACCAACTCGCCCTGGGGATCCATGATTGCGATGCGGTCACCCAGCTGCAGAGCTGCTCTCTGGTCATGGGTGATGTAGAACACTGTGGTTCCCATGTTGTGCTGCAGCTCGCGGATTTCATAGAGCATCTGCTCCCTCAGTTTGGCATCGAGGTTGGTGATGGGCTCGTCCATAACCACCAGATCATCACTGGTCATGAGCGCCCTGGCAATGGCCACGCGCTGCTGCTGCCCGCCCGAGAGCTGGCTGGGCAGGTGGTTGATGTATTCGCTCATCCGTACTAAGCGTAGAACCTCTTCCACCCTGCGGTCGATTTCCGGTTTGGGCACCTTGCGCTTGCGCAGAGGATAGGCTATGTTCTCTTTCACGGTCAAATGGGGCCACACTGCATAGTCCTGGAACACGATGCCAATGCGCCGCCGTTCGGCCGGCACGTTGATCCGCCTCTTGCTGCTGAACACGCAGGTGTCCCCGACATAAATCTCACCTTCACTTGGACGATTCAAGCCCAGCAGGCATCTGACCAACGTTGTTTTCCCGCAGCCCGAAGGGCCAACCAGACACATAATTTCGTTCTTCTCTAAAGCTAGGGAGAAGTTCTTAAGTATCTGGTTGTCCCCGTAGGCAAAAGAGACGTTTTCAAATCTTACGTAGGACATACAACTCTCTCCCCTTCCCCATATAAGCTGGGCAGCAGGTAGAACCCGCTGCCCAGGATGTTGACTTAACGCTGCTGCCAAGCTGGCATGTGCTAGATGCCAAAGAGTTTGTCAAAGGCGGCCAGATTCTCGTCGCTTTCTCTTACCATGGCTTCCAGGTCCAGGGAAAGGGCCTTGGCGGCAATTTCTTCCACATTAACGCCTGGCTGCTCCAGATCGTTGCGTACCGAGATCAGGTTCTGGCTGATCAAGATCTCTTGGCCTTCCTTGGAAAGGATGAAGTCGAAGAGCAGCTTGCCATTATCTCCGTTGGGGGCATTCTTCACCAAGCCAATGGGGCTGAAGATGGATACAGTGTCTTCTGGGAAGATAAAGGCAATGGGCGATCCCTGCTCGGCTAAGGTTGCGGTGACGTAATCTAGGCAGACACCGACTTTATAGGCTCCCGCGGCCAGCTGATTGTGGGTGGCAGTAGTGCCGCTTTCCATATAACAGCCGTTGGCCCGGAGATTTTCGATATAGTCCATACCATATTTCTCATGGCTGACGATGGCGTTGAGCCAGAATTTAGAGGTACCAGATGTACCTGGGTCGGTCAGGACGATTTGGTCGTTCCACTTGGGATCCAACAGGTCAAACCAGGTTGTCGGCGCCTCATCAGGCGAGACCAGCAAGGTGTTGTAGGCGATGCCCATGTTCATCATGCGGGCCCCGATGAAATAGCCTTCCGGATCTTTGTAGGCATCGTCGATGAAGGCAGCTTCGGGAGACTCGTAGGCTTCCAAAATTCCCAGTTCCTTAAAGGAGATGTAGTCCGCCGGGTCACCTACCCAGATTACATCTGCCCCAACGGCACCAGCTTGGGCTTCGGCGGCGATCTTGGTCATAACCCGCCCCGTTCCGGCGAAGTAGTACTCCATAGTGATGTCTGGATACTTCGCCTCAAAGCCTTTCTTAATGGCCAACAGCTGATCCTCCTGCATCGACGAATAGAGCATGACCTTACCGGCTGCTAGACTACTTGCGGCCGACACAAGCACTAAGGACAACACTACCAAGAAACCAAGCAATCTTCTGCGCATCATCCACTCATACTCCCTTCTAAAAAGTTGTTTGTTTTTTGCTTCCGGGCAACAAAGCGCGCCTGGCGCATCTCTATGTAAATTGTATATTAACCGTACTTTTTGTGGAGTTTATATAGAAATCAAACCTTTAATTCGTCTTTACACGCGACCTATAAGCATAAAAACAGGGCCGATCCAACGACCGGCCCCTTTTCTTCAGGGTTACCTAATTGGGCAGCAGATGCACTGCATGGGAATCCAGTTTGAGGAAAGCCTCTTGGCCGGCTTCGAACACTTCGGCCAGATTGGGGTTGCTCTGGTACACAGTTACCTCGTCCCCATTAGGCAGTTTCACGCGGTATTCCATAGCCGAGCCTAGATACACCCTGCTCACCACGGATACGGGAATCCCCGCCTCCTTTTCCAGGAACATGGCTTCCGGACGCACAACCAGCGACGCCTCCCCGTCAATCTTTGGCGCATCGTGCACCGTGATCTGGCGTCCGAAGCTCTCCACCACAGCGCTTCCGTTTTCCCGGCGCAGCACTTTGCAGGGCAGGAAGTTCACTTTCCCGATAAAATCTGCCACAAACCTGGTGGCAGGCCGCAGGTAGATCTCCTGGGGCGAGCCCACCTGCTCAATGCGGCCCGCGTTCATGACCACAATGCGGTCAGATAGCGCCATGGCCTCGCTCTGATCGTGAGTGACGTAAATGGCAGTTATCCCCAGCTCCTGCTGGACCCGGCGGATCTCCTCCCGCATGTACTCCCTGAGCTTAGCATCTAGGTTGGACAGGGGCTCGTCAAAGAGCAGCACCTGGGGTTCCACAACCAAGGCCCGGGCCAAGGCCACCCTCTGCTGTTGGCCGCCGGACAGCTGGCCTGGAGCCCGTTTGCCCAGACCCTTCAGCCCCACGAGGTCCATAATCCGCTGTACCCGCTCTGCCGCTTCTGCCTTGCTCACTTTGCGGAAACGCAGGCCGTAGCCCACATTCTCCTCCACGGTCATATGGGGAAAGAGGGCGTAGCTCTGGAACACCATGGCTGTATCCCGCTCATTGGGAGCTTTGGTGGACACATCCTCGTTACCGATGAAAATCTGTCCCGAAGAGGGCATTTCAAAACCCGCCACCATGCGCAGAGTGGTCGTTTTTCCGCAGCCAGATGGTCCCAAGAAGGTGACCATCTCGCCCGGTTGGATGGTCAAGTTCACACCGTCCACCGCCCTGACTCCGCTGCCACCGGGGGCGGGGAAGATCTTCACTAGTTCACGTAATTCAACTCTCTGTGGCATTGTCAATCCTCCCTTACTTCGCCAGCTGCCGGTTAATGGTATCGCCCACCGCAAGGCGCATCAGGGCGAAGGCACCCAGCACGATAATAATCAGAATCAGACTGAGCACACTGGCCGCACCCAGCCGCATGATCTCCGTCTGCGACAGGATGAGCACAGTCAGGTGGTGCCATCTGGCGGAGACCAGGAAAATGATCGCGCTCACCGCGGTCATGGACCGGGCAAAGGCGAAGAACAGCCCCGATAGGAATGCTGGCTTGATCAGGGGCAGGGTGATCTTGGCAAAGGTGTAACTGCTGGATGCCCCCAGGTTGGTGGACGCTTCCTCAATAGATTTGTCAATCTGCATGAGAGAAGCTACGCCCGATTCGATGCCTACGGGCATTTCCCTGAACACAAAGCAGAGCACAATGATCAGCGCAGTCCCGCTTAAGAGCAGAGGCGGTTCGTTAAAGGCCAAGATGTAGCCGATACCCACTACCGTGCCGGGGACGGCAAAGGCCAGCATGGACACGAAGGCCAGAATCTTCTTCCCTGGGAACTGCTTGCGCACCAAAATCACCGCCACGACCATGGCAAAGACGCCAGTGATGGGAGTGGCGATGGCGGCCAGGGTCAGTGTAGACTTAATGCTGTCTGCCCCCACATCCCAGGCGTAGCGCCAGTGTTCCATCGTAAAGGTGAAGTCCACACCCCAAGTCTTCACAAAGGCGCCAGCCACCACGGTGCCGTAAAAGGCCAGAATCACCAGGATAATCAAGCTGCAGGACGCAAACAGGCCCCAGCGCAGCCACGGGCTGACCTTGAGGATCCTGGGGCTGGACGGTTTGCCGGTGACAGTCACATAGGACTTCCGGGCCACCCAGTAACGTTGGACCATAAACGCGGTCATGGCTGGCAGCAGCAGCATCACAGCCAAAGCTGTGCCCCGGGGGAAGTTGAACATCCCAGTAAACTGCAGATAAGCCTGGACCGAGAGCACATCGAAGGTGCCCCCCAGCACCATGGGGTTGGCAAAGTCTGCCAGGGAGTTCACGAACACCAGCAGCCAAGCGCTGGCCAAACCCGGAATGGATAAGGGCAGAGTAATGCTGCGGAATACATGCCAGCGGCTCGCTCCCAGGTCCAACGCTCCTTCTTCCAGGTCGGGGTTGATGGCCTGGAGCACCCCATTGAGCGTGTTAAAGGCAATGGGAAACATGCTGATGGTCTGCACCAGCACCAGACCGTTGAGTCCGTAGATGTTGAAGTTGCTCAGCCCCAGGGCTTTGGTGACGATGCCGTTTCTGCCCAGCAGCAAAATGACCGAAAGGGTGAACATAAAAGGCGGCGAGATCATGGGCAGCTGCACCATCTGGCCGAAGAAACCCTTGAGGGGCATATCCGTTCTGTTCAGTGCAAAAGCAAAGATGAAACCGATAAGCGTGGAAAAGGTGGCAGTAAGTACTCCCAGAAGCAGACTGTTGTAGAAACTCTGCCTCAGCCACCAGGAGTCCAGAATCTGCCGATAGACATCTAAAGTGAATTCACCCCTGGGGTTGATGCTGAGCCAGAACACTCGCACCAGGGGATAGACGATGAAGATCAACAGCGCAGCGCTGACCAGCAGCACCGTCAGCAGGAGAATGGGGTCCTGCTTGAGCTGCCACCAGCCCACACCTCCCAAGCGCGGCCTGCGCCGGCGGGGTTGTGCCACGGCCATAGCCATTCCTCCTTTAAAAATGGGTCCCCCACCAGGAGGGACCCACTTGCCAATTCAGCCTGAGTTAACGGCCGCGAAATACCTCGTTGTTCCACTTCTCAACAAGGCGTTCCTTCTGGGAAGCGGCCCAGACGTCATCTTGATCGATCACGTTCACTTCAGAAATGGGCACAGCGCCTTCTACCAGAGGTACATCCACTACGGGCACCACGTTGGTGGAAGCAAGCAGGTTCATGGCCCGCTCACTGAGCATCCAGTCGTAGAGGATCTTGGCTGCCTCCATCTCCTTGCCTCCCTTGATCAGGGACATGGAGGAAATCTCATAACCCGTACCTTCCTTGGCGAAGGTGATAGTCACAGGATAACCCTGCTGTACAACGGTAACCTGGTCGTGGGCATAGCCGATACCTACAGCCACCTCACCCAAACCAACGGCCTGGTTGGGGGCGTTGCCCGAGCGGGTGTACTGCTGAACGTTCTTGTGGAACTCCTTCAGGTAGGCAAAGGCCTCGTCTTCGCCCCAGAGCTGAACCAGAGTGGCGACGAAGTTATAGGCTGTACCGGAGGTACCGGGGTTGGCCACCTGGATTTCACCCTTCAGCTCAGGCCGGAGCAGATCCTGCCAGGAGGTTGGAGGCTCGATGCCGAGCTCAGCCAAACGCTCGTTGTTGGAGATAAAGCCCAGGGCACCAACATACAGGCCGATCCAGTAGCCTTCAGGATCCTTGAACTGTTCGGGAATGTTCTCGGCGTTGGGCGAGAAATACTGTTCGGTCAAGCCCATATTCTTAGCGGTCATGTGGTCCAAACCCACGCCGCCTACCCAAATGCTGGCTTGGGGATTTCTCCGCTCCGCATCCATTCTGGCCACAGCCTCACCGCCAGAGAGACGTACCCATTCCACTTTAATGCCGGTATCTTTTTCGAACTCTTCAAAGACCAAGCGCGCCGTTGGCTCGAAAAGGGTGGTATAGGCAGTCACTTTTTGCTGAGCGCTGACTGCTGCAGAGAACATGAGTACTAGTGCTAGAACAAGAACTGCTGTTTTTCTCATTGCAATCTACTCTCCTTTGCTTTACTCTTAACAATCATGATCATGATTCACCGTAAAGTTCGATTCTCCTGCCAACGTTTGTTTCCGAGAATTTCCAGACCATCCTTAAGCCCGCTTACCGCTTGGTCTCCACCGTCTGAACTTTTTTTGGGGGCTCCAAAGAAAGAACCCCGCCTCGCTGCAGGCGGGATTCAGCTTACAGCACATAGCTTTCCAAGGCTTCCAGGTCTTTGATGATGATTACTCTGCTCCCTACGAGTTCGATGTAACCCAGTTCTTTGAACTCACCCAGCTTCCTGGTGATGGTCTCCCTACGCAGCCCGGAGTAGCTGCCCAGCTCTTCCCGGTTCATGGACAGCTCGAGCTTGATGCCTTCTTCTGTTTCCACGCCAATCCTTTTGGCTAGCTTCAGCAAAAGCCCCGCGGTCTTCATGGAGGCGTTGCTCGTGGCCAGCCTCTGGATCAAGTCTTCTGCCCAGCGGATGCGTTCAAAGCTCTTGACCAAAACGCTCCTGAGCACCACCGGCGAGTCGTAGAAATACTTGTCAAAGGCCGCTTTGGGAATGACCACCACTTTGCAGTCGGTTAGGGCCTGGCCGATATAGCGGTACGGGGTCTGCACCAAAAGGTTCAGCCCGCCTACAAAGTCTCCGTCCCGGTAGATGTAGAAGATCTGCTCTTCTCCATCCATGGTGTTGATGAAGATTTTCATCTGGCCCTGGTAGATCAGGTACATGTTCTCAGGCGGATCACCGGTCTTGAAGATATACTCTCCCGCTTTGATGTCCGCCAGGATGACCTGCTGGAGCACATCCTGCACATCCTCTTCGGCTAGATCATTGAACAGGGGCAGACCGCGCAGCACTGAGAGCAGTGCACTTTTGCCCAGATCCGAGGCGGCTTCTGCCTGCCTTTGTGCAGATTGCTCCTGCAGCTTTACAGTCTGTTCTTGACGTTGGGCCCTTAGGCCTTCAGCCAAGACCTTGTTGGCGTAGACC
>CZCB01006590.1_pt1 | contig 18643 bp, 15 predicted proteins | sample 591991 | NCBI WGS metagenome assembly CZCB01 (sample SAMEA3556809, study PRJEB10932) | anaerobic digester metagenome | reverse complement strand
TCTACTAGTAGAAAGCTATTTAAGTTTTTACCTGCACCGTACATCATTTCTGCCAATGTATAGGCATTTACATCATTATCTACGATAACTGGAATATCTATTACTTCTTGGATAGTCGATTTAAAAGAAACATTATTCCAACCAAGTAAGGAAGAATTTATTAAAACTCCCGTTTCAGTGTCAACCAGTCCTGATACACCAATTCCTACACCTAATATTTTTATATTTTTGGTTTTACAATTTGATATAAGAGCAACTAATTCATCTAATATTATATCCATTACTGTTTCATGTGAAGAACCTCTAGGATAAGAACGTACCATCTTTTTTGTTATTTCCCCATTCAAATCAGATAAAGTAAATATTACTCGCTTGACTTCTATTTTTATACCAACTACATACCCATAATCCGAATTAAAAAGTAAATAAATGGGTTTTCTTCCCCCTGTTGATTCACCTTCTCCTTGTTCATATACAAAACCTTGCTCTATCAGTTCATCAACAATCCTCGTTATGCTAGAAAGACTCAAGCCTGTATTTTGTGCAATCTCAGTTCGGCTTATAGGGCCCCTCTTTCTTATTTCATTTAAGACCAATGTTCTATTTAGATCTCTTACTAGTTCTTTATTGCCTTTCCTAAGTCCATTCATATATTGATCCATCCCCTGTATAAACTATTACGATATAAATATATCATACTTTCTATCTTAAAGCAAGTAAGTTTTGAGATGTATTTTCAAACTCTTTGCAGAGAAGTCAAATATTTATGACACCACCTCTGAAAAACTTTGCCAATGTATAATATACATTCTCCTATACATTATACATTGGCAGTATAGAACTCTAAAATTCTATTTCTATTAAAGACCAAGTTTTATAAATATCATTGTCTGAAATCTCTATAATATCTATCCCTTTATCAGCTTAAATACCCTGTTTATACCCGGTGCAAGGCGGAGTCTTACTGCCCCATTTGCTTGTTCTGCACTTATTATTTGTCCACTGACCAAATCCTTAATAGAGCTATATCCCTTTTTTAATTTTAACTTTATGTCACCATACCAAGGTTGGAATGAATGTAATATAAAACAATCATTACTATACATAAAAAGAGCAACCTTTGAAAAAGAATCTAAGAGTATAGGAAGGTCTTCACTAAAAATCTCACGAATTGGTAATAGAATTCTCCTAGGATAATAATATACATCTCCATAATCTTCAGGTATTGTAAGTATATATAGACGACCTTTTCCATATAGTGTTTTAAGCAAAATAGGAAAATTGTTATCCTCTCCCAAGCCTGCAATCAATTCCCAAGTATCATTCGTATGAAATTCTAACTGTGGAATAATAATTTCTTTTGATGATTCTTCACAACCATCGAAACTAATTCCCCCATCGTTCGAGTAGACATAACGGTTTACTCTTGCCTTTCGATTGGTTACTACTACATTTGCCAGTAAATTTTGAAATCCCAATCGTGTTGCCTCCTCAAGAAAACCAGAAGTTATAATTACATCTGCACCTTGCATCAAACTCCTTTGGACTTTTAAAAGAATATTTTTATCCTTTGTTGCGCTTTTAGTTAAAAATATAGTTGATGCATCTTCAGGATATGTTGGATAAGGTTCTAATGGAATCCCAAGCATACCAATATAATTGTGTAAATAATCTTCCCCATGACCGTGAAATGGCAAATAGCAAGCAACCCCTGTAGGTTCACCTAGTTTTCCTATATATTTATCTGTATCGGTAAACAACTGTCCAGCGATAGGTATACAGAGGGAATATTCTGGATTTAATAGTGAACCAAGTGAAAACATCATTATCTCCTTTGCCTTCGCAAATAATGTCAGATATGCTTGCTCAGCATAAGAAGTTAAATTATAGGTGCTCTCAAATGGATCAAACCAACCGCCTAAATTGCGTCCTGGTGCCACATTTTCCAAATATCGCATATTGAAATAGCTTAAATATTTGGGAAGGTGTTGTTGGGTATACTTTGGATTGCGTGTTTCAGTACCTGTATATATGGCATCAAAAATATGTGGTTCAGCTTCTAAATTATAACCTGTATCTTGAAAATGCTCATACCAATTAGGATATTTTATAATAATCTCTACGTTCGGATTGACACGTTTTGCAGTATTAATGATCAAATTTTCAGATACCCTTCGCATAAGATCTAGTCTGAAATCTGCCCAAGTTAGATCCCCTTTTGCTTCTATGCAGAATGGACATCTACAATTTGTAAAATAAAAATCGTCTAAAATAATTTCGTCAAATAATGATGCTGTAAACTCTACTATCTGAGTTAATATTCTGGAAGTTTTCGGATTTGTATAACATAAAGATTTAAATCCTCCTTCATCATCAGAAATAGCATCTGTCGTAATTCCCCCTGAAGTTTCTATACCTTTACTATGAAAAAAATCTTGGATTTTTTCTATATGCTTACGATCAATTAATCTACCTCCTCTGTAAGTCTCAAGATATACCTTATCTACTCTAACATGTTTTTCAATCCATGCAAATAACTTTGAAAATTCGTTAAAATCAGTAATATCCATAAGATCATTAACCGGACAATAAATTGCTACTGAAAAGTTATTATATGATTCCATAAAATCACCTTCTTATATTATAAAAATCCATAAGATTTTTTGCTGTTACATATAGTAAATATTAGTTAACTTCGTTCAACAATCGCCAAGCCATAGCCTTTAAGGGTTAGCCTATCTGATATTGTCTTGCCATTCAACATATCTTTAAAATCCTCATTCCCCAAGTCTACAATTTTTTCATCTGGCGTGAAATTCATGACAAATATGAAATCACGTTCCCCATCAGACCTCATTTGAGCTGTTACTCCCTCAGGAAGATCCGTATTAAGAACCTTAGTAATATTCATTTCATCAATGAGTCGCCCATAGAATTGGGATAAAAAATCATCTTTATTCCGAAAAGCTATATAGTAGACTTTACCCTCTCCAAATTTATTTACAGTTAAAGCAGGTCTTCCTGCATAGAAATCATCGCTATAGGTTGCAAGTACATCTGCAGTCTCTGCATGAATTAAATCGCACAGCTCTACTGCCTTATACTCGCCATTCAGCTCTAATGCGTTTCCATCAATCATCTTAACATAATTTATATCATGATCGTATAAGGCATCAATCTCTTCTGACCAAATTCCTGTAAGTTTGCGAAGTGGACCAGGAAAACCTCCTAAAAAGCATAGATCATTCTCATCTACAATACCACTCCAATACGTAAGCACTAGTGTTCCTCCCGATGCTACAAATTCTTCCATCCTCTCAGCAACCCCTGGCCTTACCATATATAGCATTGGAGCTATTAACAATCTATATTTTGAAAAATCACAGTCCATATCTATTACATCAACTGGTATACCATTTTCCCAAAAAGATCTGTAATGTCTTTCACATGTCAATTGATAGTCTTTTTTCTCTATACGAGGACCCTGTGCATCATCTATAGCCCACCTATTCTCCCAATCATAGATAATAGCAACTTCAGGTCTAACTGTGGTCCCTACCACATCATCTAATTTTTTCAATATATTCCCTACATCAGATACATCTTTAAATACCCTAGTATGTTCATGCCCACAGTGATCTACTACTGCACCATGAAACTTCTCTGACGATCCACGACTTTTTCTCCACTGAAAATATTGTACAGTATCGGAACCATGGGCAACTGCTTGAAGTGAGGACAGTATATGCATACCTGGTCTCTTAAGCTTAGCAACTGGTTGCCAGTTAGTCACACTAGGAGTACTCTCCATTAACATAAAGGGTTTGCCACCTTTGAGAGATCTATTTATGTCATGGATAAAGGATGTTCTGCAACCCTCATCTGCGTCTGAATATTCTCTATGCCACATGGGATAACTGTCCCAAGATATTACATCAAGTTCTTTTGCAAATTTCCAATAATTTAATCCTGGATATGTACCCATGAAATTTGTAGTAACAGGTATATCAGGAGTTATTTCTCTAAGTGGCACAATCTCATTTTTAAAAAAGTCTATAGTTTGATCGGTTACAAATCGTTTCCAATCTAAATTATGGCCATGTACCAAATTTTCTCCATGGGGTGCGGGAGATTCTATCTGAGACCAATCAGTATAAGTATGGCTCCAAAAACTTGTCCACCAAGCATGATTTAACTTGTCTAAATCACCATCATATTTCTGTTTAAGCCATTCCCTGAATGCCTCCTGACAGAGTTCACAGTGGCATTCACCCCCATATTCATTAGATACATGCCATACAAGTAATGCCGGATGGTCCTTATAGCGTTCAGCTAATTTACGGTTTATAATCTGAACCTTCTCACGATATATAGGAGAAGTAAAACAATGATTGTGCCGTTTTCCATGTAAATTTCGCCGGCGATTTGACTCTACCCTCAACACCTCAGGATATTTCTGTGATAGCCACGCAGGCCTAGCACCGCTTGGAGTAGCCAGCGCAACATACCCACCGTTTTCAGCTATTCTATCCATTATCTCATCTAGCCAGCCAAATTCAAACTCCCCTTCCCGGGGCTCTAAGTTCACCCATGAAAACATCCCTATGGACATTATGTTGCAGTTAGCAAGTTTCATAAGACGCATGTCCTCATCCCAAATCTCAGGTGTGTCCTTCCACTGTTCAGGATTATAATCTGCGCCATGCAACATATGGTTACATTTCGGGTTTATAGGAGGATATTTTTTTAACATTATAATGCCACCTTTCTAATATTTTGTGATTATTTCTAAACTCAATTTCAAACACTGGCAATATTATAAAAAATTTATGCATATAATCTTGGATTATTATACCTTTTAAAATAGCACTTGCATTAATCATATATATATGATTATATTGATATTGTAACTACTACATGTCTCCATGTCAATCACACTATATTGATATATATATGATTATATTGACATGGTATAATTAATATGAGGAGTATGATAATATGATTCGAACCATCTTTCCCATGACAACAGAAAACGAAAAAAATCTTCCATTTATAGTAAAGGGAATTGGAGTACAAGAAAACCAAGAACATATATCAAGGCCCTCGGGCTTAACCGACTATCAGTGGGCACATTGCATGACAGGCGAAGGAATACTTATAATCGCTGGGAGAAAATATATTATTAATAACGATATGGGATTTTTCTTTCATCCCAATATCCCCCATGAATACTATGCAACAAAAGAACCATGGAAAATTGCATGGCTCATATTCAATGGTTCAGCTATTAGGGGACTACTAACCTCACTAGAATTAAGACAATGGGAAGTCATGAAACTCCATGATACAAAAGCCATAGATAAAAGTCTTAAAGCTATCTATCTCTCGTTAATTTCTGACAAGCCTGATAGGGCACTGGATTCTTCAGCTCTCTTATATAAATTTCTAGTCAAATTGAAAGACTTTACTTGCTCCAATAATGAAAATCAAAATAAAAAACATAGACAACTTTTACCTATTATCTCCTATATGGAAAAAAACTATGCAAAATCCATCTCATTAGAAGAAATGGCTAATATAATACATATTACGCCCTATCATCTTTGTCGGATATTCAAGAAGACATACCATCTAACCCCCTTTCAATATCTTACTAGACTGCGAATGCAAAAGGCAAAAGAATTGCTCATAGAATTTCCAACTATGCCAGTAAAGACTATAGCCCTAAAAGTAGGTTATAGGGATGTCAGTTATTTCTGTTCTATATTTAAGAAAAATGAAGGAAATACACCCCTTGATTTCAGAAAAATACATGGAATAATATAAAAGATCCGCTCTAATCTCTAGAACGGATCTTTTTTATCATGAATATAACAATTTTTGTCTACTCTATCTGTATATACTTACCTCGATTGATAGTCGATTCATCTTTAGGCAGAATAATCTTTAACACACCGTTTTTATATTCTGCCCTTACTTCTTCATTTATTATACCTTGAACCGAAAAAGTTCTTGACACAGAACCCAACCGTCTCTCTTTTCTTATATAGTTCTCTCCTTCTATATCTTCATCTTCGTCCATAGTAGCCGATATAGTCAACTTATCATCTATAAGTTCCACCTGTATATCTTCCTTGTTTACACCTGGCATTTCTGCCTCTATTATATATTCCCTATCATTTTCCTTTATATCTGCCTTAATCCCAGTATTAAACACTCCTTGCAAATCCCTATTAAAAAAGTTATCTATGTGGCTTATGAGCTCATCTACATATCTATTGAATGCGTTTTCAATATGCTCATAAGATATTGAGTCACCGAGTTTTTTTCTAATTGGCATTATGTCCCTGTCCATATCAACCATAGTCATTCCCCTTTCTGAAGTTATATTCAATATTCTATACTTAATTATTACCCTTATAACTATGTTTTATGTATGTAGACAAGAACATAATTCTCCCTCTTTATTATTATTAAGATGACATATAGCTATAAAATATTTTTACATATTGAAATTATTTTTTTACATAAATAGCTCTATATCATCTTCATATAACCGTATTTTTTCTGACCATATACTACACCAAATAGGAATATTAAAATTATTATTAGCCAAAACACAACTCTTTTTCCTTTTAAATCCTTTTCTCTATATAATCCCAATGCACTTCCTGACAGAAAACCACCGATAAGACCTCCTATATGGCCCCAATTGTCTATTCCAGGTTGTATAAATCCATAGAGTAAGTTTATTACCATTACTATTATAAGTTGTGGTCCTATTGCCCTATCGTATATATATCTATAATTACGCCTAAAATATAAAAGAGAACCCATAAGACCAAATATAGCACCTGACGCGCCTGCTGCAGGATTGGGACTGAACATATAACTAAATAAACTACCCATAAGACCCGACACTATATATACCATAAGAAATTTTATCTTACCAAAGAGTGGTTCTACCACTCTTCCATAAATATATAGTGCATAAGAATTAAAAAATAAATGGGCAATACCTATATGAAGAAACATTGCTGTAAATAATCGCCAATATTGGCCACGTACTATTAATTCATTTACCTTAGCACCAAATATTAAAAGCTGTAATGACTGATCTATATCAAAGATAACACCAATTAATGTCATAAGAAGCCAAACCACTATATTTATAGCAATTAAAGAATATGTGACATACGGAGGACGCATATCAATTTGAAAATTAGGTCTTTTAAACCTCTTCTCTGCACCAATTATCTCATAATCGGCCTCTATATAATCTGTTTCTCTATTTCCATAATCGTCCATGTAAAATCCTCCAATTATAGATTTATCTAACGGTCAATGCCCACAAGTTCCCTAATTCAGTCTTTACTCCAAGCAAAAATAACTGAATTTTTAACTAATATTATAAAAACTTCACTTCACACTTATAATATGCGTTATAACAATATTATCATTAAATAATGTCTTCAGGAAAAAAACTTATTTCAGACTACATATATTTTTTGACAAAATTACCTATTCGATTCAATGCCTCGTTTATATTTTCCATTGAACAAGCATATGAACATCTTATAAATCCTTCTCCACTCTCTCCAAATGCATTACCAGGTACAACAGCAACTTTTTCTTCCATAAGCAACCTCTCACAGAATTCTTCACTTGTCATTCCTGTCTTCTCTATCGAGGGAAACACATAGAATGCACCTAATGGTTCAAAACACTCAAGTCCCATATCACGAAAACCCTTAAGGATTACTCTGCGCCTATGATTATATTCATTTACCATGTCCCTTACAGACTTAAAATCATCTTCAAACCCACTTCTTAATGCCTCAAGCCCTGCTACTTGACTCATTATAGGTGCACACAGCATGGTATATTGGTGTATCTTCACCATTGCATTTATAAAAGTTTTGTTTGCCGCAGCATAACCTAATCGCCACCCAGTCATTGCAAATGCCTTGGAAAAACCATTTAATACAATGGTTCTATCCTTCATACCAGGAATACTTGCAAAGCTCGTGTGGTTTCCTTCATAAGTAAGTTCTGCATATATCTCATCACTTATCACAATTATACCAGTATCTCTTATCACATCAGCAACTGCCAGAAGATCTTCCCTATTCATCATACCTCCTGTTGGATTATTAGGATATGGCAATATGAGTGCCTTGGTCTTATCAGTCAGTTTTTCTTTAAGGGCTTCTGGTTTTAGCTTAAAATCATCCTCTGCAGTACATACAATTGGTACTGTCACTCCTCCTGCCATCGTAATACACGGCATATACGAAACATAGCTGGGATCGGGAACCACTACTTCATCCCCTGGTTCTATTATTGATCGAAGGGCAAGATCAATCCCTTCGCTGGCACCTATTGTAACTAAAACTTCATCCTTTGGATCATAGGATATATCAAACCGCTCAAGTAAATACCTACTTATCATCTCTCTAAGTTCTAACATACCCCAATTCGATGTATAATAGGTCATACCCTTCTCTATTGAATGTATACTGGCTTCACGAATATTCCAAGGGGTTACAAAGTCTGGTTCTCCAACTCCAAGGGATATGGCATCTTCCATCTCATTTACAATATCAAAAAATTTTCTGATTCCGGAAGGAGGTATATGCCTCACCTTTTGAGATATTTTCTCCTCCCAGTTCATAATGTAATCACCTGCCTACCATCCTTTTCATCATCCTCTAGGATTACTCCCCCTATCTTATAGGGCTTTAATATAAAATGTGTTGCAGTGCTGAGTACTGGATCTAACACCGATAATCTCTGTGAGACAAAAGAAGCGACATCCTTCATGGTTTTTCCCTCTACTATTACACATAAATCATAGGGACCAGACATAAGATATACAGACTTTACCTCCGGAAATTTATATATACGTTCCGCTATTGAGTCAAAACCCTGATCCCGTTGTGGTGTCACCTTTACTTCTATTAAGGCAGTTACACGTTCCTTATCAGTCTTATCCCAATTTATAAGGGTATTATACCTTACTATGACATTTTGTTCTTCGAGCTCTCGTATTATCTCCTCAACCTCTTGGGGTTCCATATCCAGCATGGTGGCAATCTCCGTCGACGTAAGTTTACTGTTCTTACTAAGTATCTCCAATATCTCATTTACCCTGCTACCCATTACCTCTCTCCCCTTTATTTTTATTTTAAAACATTCTATCATCATTAAGTTGTCTAAGTCAACAACTAACCGTTTACGATTTATAATATTATTCTATTTTGTGACATATATAATAATTTAAAGTCCCACTATTGAAGATAATTCCTCTCTTGAATATCCCCTATCTAGAAGGGGCAACACTATATCCTTCTCTATCTCCGGTATATATGCCTTTATGATAATACAATCTCCCTCTATAGTATAATGGCCTAGATTAGCTGGGATAAGTACGGACTTCCCACCTTTAAAATCTATACTTCCTCCATTATACATTATAGAACCACTTCCTTCTACCACAGACAGACAATAGAATTTGCTTCCATCAGCATGTTCCTTGGCTTGTCCTTTTACAGTTAATTTTTCGATAGCAAAATATTTAGTGGCTATATAATATGTCCTCTTTGTTTCGCCTTCATCTACAGTCAATCCTTCTAACTTATCTCTATCATATTTACCTTCAAAGTCAATTACATCCAACGCTTTGTCTATATGAAGGGATCTAGGTTTGCCATCAATACCTACTCTATTCCAGTCATATACCCTATATGTTGTATCAGAGTTTTGCTGTATTTCACATATTAATATACCTGCTCCTATAGCATGTACCATCCCTGCTGGTATAAAGACTACATCTCCAGCCTCTACTTCTAAACGTCTTAAATACTTTTCTAGATAACCACCTTCTATTGCTGCTCTAAACTTCTCCTTGGAAGTTCCCTTCTTTACTCCATATACAAGACTGGCACCTGGCTTGGCATCGATTATATACCACATCTCTGTCTTACCAAGTTCACCATTTTCATGGGCTTTCGCATAAGCATCATTGGGATGTACTTGCACCGATAAAGTATCAGCGGCATCTAAGAATTTTACCAATAAAGGAAACTTCTCCACATGCTCTTCGACAAGACTATTTCCTAGAAGCTTCCTACCATATAGCTCTATTAGTTCATATAGAGATTTCCCCTTCAAATGACCATTTAAAACTATACTCATACCATTTTTATGACAAGCTATACTCCAATTTTCTCCGATATTAGATGAGGGAAGCTTTATTCCATATTTTTTAAACAGGGCATCTCCTCCCCATATTTTTTCTTTTAGTATTGGTTCAAACAATAATGGATACAACATAAAAATCTCCTCCGTCTATGTGATTGTAGTCTTTCCTATTATAGCATAAAAAAAGGCCTTTTATAAAAAGCCTTTTTTATGCTAATTTGAATTATTGGCCATTATTGGCTACGTCTATTATTATATCATTTTTTAGAGCGTTTTTTAGTACCTACCCGTTTCTTACCGGTTATGGCAGGATAATTACTAAACGCCTCCTTTACCTTTTTTATCTCTTTTCCGTTTTTATAGTAGACTCGATATGTCTGAACTTTGTAGCCTGGCCTTGACTTATATTCTACTACAGTCTGTCCCTCATATAAACTAGAATCCTTTATTATTGTCTCCGCCGGCGCCGGCTTTTCCTCCAATACAGAAGATACAACCTCAATCTTATCATAGTCCTCTGGAGCTTTACCATATACAACCACTACTATACGTCCATTAGATACATAACTATCTAAGAATACAGCAAAATCTTTATTGTTTTTTACCTTCAAATCCACATTAGGATAGTTCACAGTTGCATCCTGCCCTATTTCTATATAAGTAGAGGGCCATGAATGGGGATACCTTTCAATTACCTCAAGATCTGCCCTAACAAGTGCACCATACAAAGTACTCGATGTCTGGCAATTACCTCCACCAGGCTCTTCTACAAGTACCTTTCCATTTTTTATCACTGGAGCATTCTTATAACCATTACTAGCATCTCTAGGACCAGTTGTCTCATTGAATGAAAAGATCTCACCCGGATCTATGCGTGCTCCCTTAAAACTTTTTGCAGAAAGAGCTATATTATATTTCCGCTCATCTGAGCCTGAAAGCTTTGTAGAGAATTCAGCAATCTTACTAGTCCATGTCTTCACTTCTCCCAATGTATATTTAGGTTTGAGCTCCTCTGTGGGAATATCATATGGTGAAAAATCCCATGCATCTACCTTTTCTCTAAGATCTGCCATAGTTTGATCTACCAACATAGCCCTACCTATTTTCTCTTCTGTAAATGAAAACTTGGTTTTGCTATTTGGGTTAAATGTTATAGTTGCATCCTCATATGCTATATATACATCCTCTGCAATCTCTTCTATCTTATCTTTGAGAAGATCCACATTATATGTAAGTGTAGTCTCAAATGTCTTTCCTGTCTCTGCAGTTTCCCTAATCTCACGCAATCTATCTATTATAGAGCCTTCTCTACCTATTCTATAGGCCTCGTCTATTACTTCTTCTATATCTATTGAGGCCCCTATATCCGTATAGTCAAAAACCCATTTCTTATCATTTAACTGTAAAACTATATCCACCTCATCCAATGTAGGTTGGTGCTTATCCCTTAATACATCAATAGCCGCCTCTTTTGACATGCCTTCCAAGAAAATGCCATCTACTACTACTCCAGAATAGAATGTGTCTATATTCAAGAGTTTATAGATATAATTACCTATCCACGCAATTGCAATAACCAAGATGGTAATAAGTATTATCGCAATTATTTTCCCCGCATGTCCCTTCTTTCGTTCGGTAACTCCTTTCTTGGTTTCTGTACTTGCCTGCATTAGAACTCCTCCTGAAAATTCAATTTGATTATTATATTTATCAATAGCTCTATAGGATAATAAAATGTTCAATACTCTCCAAAACCATCCCATAAAGCTAAATACATCTATCATATTTATGATAATTTAGCATATACGAAAAGTAAATACAAAATCAGAAATGTAATACATATTTAAATGCATTTAATAATTTGGTAACCTTTTTGATACTCATACCACCTCATATATTAGTAGAAAAGTAATCATTTTGATTTCATTGTCAGTTCTATGAGTTTTCCTTCCTCTGTTATCTTTTCAATTATATCTTGATCTATAATTTGTCCTTCTTTTGCTATTTCCTCTCCATCTTTTCCCATTATGGTTTCAGTAACCCTTTTACCTAATAAAAATCGCTTTTGTCTCTCTACAAATATATTGGCAGAAATATTTGTAGTATCTGAAAAACCCTTTGTTTGATCCACTGGCTTTTCACTATCACCATTATTGTCAAATTGCTTAGGCTTAAATGGTTCTATGCGACTGTCATCACTCGATATTATATTTTTTTTCATATTATCCTCTACTACGAGCACAGATTTTCCATATGTAACTATACTAGAACAGGCAATCATATTATCCCCACTTGTACCCTTTAGTTGGCATTTTATAATGGCACCATCCTCCTCATCTATATAATATTCATCTATTAAACCTATATATTCACCACTTTGAGAATATACCTTAGCTCCTATAATCTTTATTCCCTTTTTCACAAGCTCTAAAACTTCATCATCCTCTTTGATCTTCTTTATATTATCCACTGACTGCGTAGTGACTGCATCTCTGCCTATCCCTAAAATATTCTGAAATTCAAGATATTTTGCCCCTAGATACCACTCTCCATCGTCTATTATTAAATAGACCACTTTTCCAGATTCAGGATCTATTATAAGCTCCCTCACCTTTCCGTATTCAATCCCCTCATCCACACATATTACAGATAAGTCCAATACATCGCTTCGCTTTTTCACGATGTCAGCCTCCCTCTTTTTGTAAAAATTAAAATTTCCTTTATAACTATAAAAAATAATAGCGGGTATATAAGTGATCCGCTATCATTCTATAATAAAAAGATAAAAAACACCATAATATTTTTGTATTTATTCATAGTTTGCATTCATTCTAAGGGATATAGTATATAGAGTATCACTTAAATGGACATTTTCTACTACAACGTCATCAGGTACATCTACATCAACAGGGGCAAAATTCCAAATACCTTTTACACCACATTCTACAAGTTTATCGACTATCTCTTGAGCCGTTTTCTTAGGTGTACAAATAGCCGCAATATGCACTTCATATTTCGATAAAAAGTTTTCAATTTGATCGATATCCAATACTGGTATACCCCTTATAGATATACCTACTAGACGAGGATTTATATCAAAAAGTGCCCTGATCTTAAAACCTTCCTGCTCAAATCCGTTATAGTTTGCAAGGGCCTGACCTAAGTTCCCTGCTCCTATGACTATCATGTTATATTCTCTATCAAGACCCAATATCTTTTGTATTTCTTCATATAGTTCATCCACATTATATCCGTAACCCTGCTGTCCAAATCCTCCAAAACAATTAAAATCTTGACGTATCTGTGATGCGGTGAGCCCCATCTTCTTGCTAAGCTCACGAGATGATATACGTTTTACGCCATTCTCGCGCATCTCCTTTAAATAGCGGTAGTATTTTGGCATTCTCCTTATGACTGCCTCTGAAATCCTATTCTTTTCTTTGGACATAAAGCTCACCTACCTCTTTATCTACCTTAGTTAATCTTTTAACAATCCTCATAGATCTTAACATCATTATAATCATATTGTCAATATACCGCCATTTTGCTATCATACTATATAGAATATTATAATAAGGTGATAAAAATGGCAATACTATCTTGCAGTAAACTAAATAAATCATTTGGTATAAATACAATACTCGATGAAATCTCGTTTAATATAGAAGAAAAATCCCGTGTAGGAATAGTTGGCCCTAATGGTGCCGGAAAATCCACTCTATTTAAAATACTAGTCGGTGAAATTTCCCCTGATAGTGGGAATATATATATACAAAATGATATAAAAATAGGTTATCTACCTCAAAATTATAAATTTCAATCCCTTAATACCATATGGGATGAACTTCTCGATGTATATACACCTCTATTTCATATTGAAACAAGACTCAGGGCAATAGAGCAAGAGATGGGTAATTTTAAAAGTACAGATGATCCTAACTACATCTCCCTAGCAGATGAATATGCACATCTACTTGAAAAATTTGATAAAGATGGAGGATATGGCTATGAAAGCCATATAAAAGGAGTACTTGCAGGATTGGGATTCACTGAATCACAATATGAACAACCTATATCCCAGCTAAGTGGCGGTCAAAAAACTCGGGTAGCCCTTGCAAGGCTATTACTCGAAAATCCCGACCTCTTACTCCTAGACGAGCCCACTAACTATCTAGACCTCAACGCTATAGAATGGCTTGAGCAATATCTCATATCCTATCCTGGTACCTTAATGATCATATCACATGATAGATATTTCCTCGATAGTATATGTAACATGATTATAGAGATAGAAAACGGAAAAAACTATGTCTATAACGGTAATTATACCAACTATATAAGACGGCGAATAGAAAGACTCACAAATCAACAAAAGGCATATGATAATCAACAAAGGGAAATAGCAAGGCAAAAGGCAATAATAGAAAGATATCGCGCCTTTAACAGAGAAAAGAGTGTAAGGGCGGCAGAAAGTAGACAAAAAAGATTAGATAAAATGGAGCTAGTAGATAAACCTCATATGGATGAGGAGGTCTATATATCCTTTGATATATCTAAACAGAGCGGATATGAAGTACTTAAAGTAGAGAATCTAAGTAAAAGCTTTGACGATTTTCCCATATTTAAAGATGTATCCTTTTCTCTAAATAGGGGTGAGCGAGTTGCTATAATTGGACCTAACGGTGTCGGTAAATCAACCCTAATTAAGATAATAATGGGACTCATTGAGCCTTCATCAGGAAATATAGAGTTTGGCACAAATATATCTATAGGATATTATGATCAAGAACAATCAAGTCTCATTGATAAAAATACAGTAATCGATGAGGTATGGAGACATTTCCCAAACTTAACTCAAACCCAGATACGAAACGCTTTAGCATCTTTTCTATTTACGGGTGATGATGTATTCAAGACAATAGATACATTAAGTGGTGGAGAGAGGGGCAAAGTCCTCCTTACCAAGCTCGCCCTAGCCCGCAATAATTTTCTAATACTAGATGAGCCTACAAATCATCTGGATTTAGATTGTAAAGAACAACTGGAGATGGCTTTAAATGATTATCCCGGTACTATACTGGTGGTTTCCCATGATAGATATTTTTTAAATAAAATAGTAGATAAAATACTTGTCCTTCATAGAGATGGAATTACAGAATATATGGGTAACTATAATTATTATATTGAAAAGAAAAAAGAACTTCTAAAGCAGAAGGAAAGAGAAACATTACACCATACTAAAACAAAAACTCAAATTCAAAGAGAAAAGAAGAATATACGCAATATAAAAAGAGAAAATATACAGCGAAAAAATAAAATCCAATCCCTCGAAAGCTCTATACAAGGACTAGAAAATGCATTAAAAGAATTAGAGCTTAAGTTAGCCGATCCAAAACTCTATGAAGATAGTGAGGAGGTAAAAGATATACAAATCAAGTATGCCCAAAACAAAGAACACCTTGATAAGCTATACGAGGATTGGATATCTATTATGAATGAGATATAAGCTTATCTCCGTTTTCCTTATCTCCATGCAAGTTAAGACTTGCTCTAGATATATGGTGTATCATAAGCTGTTCGCCCTTTTCTAGCTCGTGATTTTTAAATGCATTGAGTATCTGCTTGTGTTCTTCTAGTGATTGATATGCCCGTTTGGGAACTTTCAATGAAGTCAAGCGGGCTTTTTTTACATATCTCAGGAGATTCTTTAAAGTGTTTTGTAATACTCTACTCTTACATGCATCGTATATGATCTCATGAAAACGAGTATCCAGTTTTGTAACTTGTTCCATATCTCCTTTTTCTGTATAATATTCCATAAGTTCCACTGTCTCTTCAAGTTTTTTTAGCTCACTTTCCTCTATTCGTTCTATAGCCCATCTAACTGCTAATCCTTCCACAAGGGATCTTATGGTATAGATATCTTCTATATCCTGTTTGGTAATACCGGTGACATATACCCCCTTATTGGGTATATATGTCACCAAACCTTCAAGTTCCAATTGACGGATTGCTTCCCTAACAGGTGTCCTACTGACTCCCAATTCTTCAGCTAATTTTGTCTCAACTAAACTATCTCCTGGCTTATAGCGACCGTTTATTATATCATCTTGTATCTTATTAAATACCTGACTGCTTAGGGAACCTTGTTCATGTCCATTTCCTTCCCAAATATTTTTTTCCAAAGCATTCCCTCCTAAATACTTATTCTCTAAGCATTTTTCTTTGTATAATTGAGAAGTCCCCCTGCAAGCAGTACTTCTCTAAGCCTTGGTGATATATTAAGTTCTACTTCAAACTCATAATCTTTTGTTTTATTTTTGACCGTTATAGCTTCTCCTCTACTTACCTGCTCCCTTGCATTATTTATTTCTAATATATCTCCTTTATCTATACGTTCATAATCTTCCTCATCTTTAAATACCAAAGGCAATATACCAGAATTTATTAGATTAGCTTCATGTATTCGAGCAAATGACTTGGCTATAACTGCCTTTATCCCTAAATACAATGGAACCAGTGCAGCATGTTCTCGACTAGAGCCTTGTCCATAATTGTGCCCTGCCACCAATATACCTCCCTTTGCCTTTTTGGCTCTTTCAGGGAAAGTAAGATCAACGGGAGTCAGACAATAATCAGATAAGTAAGGTATATTAGATCTATAGGGAAGTAATTTTGCATTTGAAGGCATTATATGGTCAGTGGTTATATTGTCCTCCATAATAAGAAGGACTTCACCTTCCACTACATGGGCTAACTTTTTATTTATAGGGAATGGTTTTATGTTTGGTCCCCTTATAATTTCCACCTTTTCAGGTTCTTCAGCTGGTGGAATTATTGAATTATCATTTACAAGAAATTTGGTAGGCATATCTATCTCTGGATATTCACCAAGTTCCCTGGGATCTGTCAGTACTCCCCTTATAGCTGTTGCCGCCGCAACTTCTGGACTTGCAAGGTATACCTTAGCACTCATCGTACCACTTCTACCATAGAAATTTCGGTTGAACGTTCGAATTGATATGGCATTGGTTGCCGGCGCTTGACCCATTCCTATACAAGGACCGCATGCCGATTCCAATATCCTTGCACCTGAATCTATGAGATATGCGAGGGCTCCATTTTCTGCAAGCATAGTATATACCTGTTTAGAACCAGGTGATATTACAAGGCTCACATTTGGATGTACGGTCTTGCCTTTTAGTATATTAGCTACCTTCATAAGATCCAGATATGACGAATTCGTACAACTACCTATACATACCTGATCCACCTCAATTGGTCCTACATTTCTTACAGTATCAACATTGTCTGGACTATGAGGTTTTGCAATTAAAGGCTCTAACTCGCTGAGATTTATTGTAATTTCTTCATCATAAGAAGCATCTTCATCTGCCTTAAGTTCTATCCAATCATCTTCCCTTTCCTGGGCTTTCATAAATGTATATGTCACATCATCGCTCGGGAATATTGATGTAGTAGCCCCAAGTTCTGCACCCATATTTGCAATTGTTGCACGCTCTGGCACTGTCAGATATTTAAGTCCTTCACCTGCATACTCAAATATCTTTCCTACACCCCCCTTAACAGTAAGGCGCCTTAATAGTTCTAATATTATATCCTTTGCAGTAACCCATGGCTGCAGCCTTCCTTCAAGTACTACCTTACATACCTTGGGCATGGTTAAGTGATAGGGGCCACCTGCCATAGCAACTGCCACATCCAATCCCCCTGCACCTATTGCCAACATACCTATACCCCCACCTGTAGGAGTATGGCTATCAGAACCCAATAATGTATAACCTGGTCGTCCAAATCGCTCTAAATGAACTTGGTGACAAATTCCGTTCCCTGGACGAGAAAAATATATGCCATGTTTTGCCGCAACCGTCTGTATATATCTATGATCGTCGGCGTTTTCAAATCCTGTTTGCAGTGTATTATGGTCTACATAGGCTACAGATCTCTTAGTCCTAACTTGTGGTACATCCATAGCTTCAAACTGCAGATAGGCCATTGTACCTGTAGAATCTTGTGTCAAAGTCTGATCAATTTTAATTGCTATTTCTTCTCCTGCCTTCATCTGCCCCGATATAACATGCTTTTCTAATATTTTTTCGACTATATTCTTCCCCAATATCGTTCCTCCTTTGCTATTATATATTCAGTATTATTGTATACAATTATACACTATGTGTCAATCTTTCAACTCGAACAATTAAAACTTAAAAAATTTTAGCTGAAGTTTACCACAAACTCTATTTTATGCTAAATATATAAATTTGACTGTTTATACATTTAACTCTCTTCTCTATTATTGCTAACGCTGTAATATATAAATAAAAGAAATAGTTTTTATAGGCATTGAGGATTATTTGAGGAGCTAATTGCGATATACGCAGAACCTAGATATGTAGAGGATAGAGAGTGGGTCAAAAAT
>CZCB01003741.1_pt1 | contig 18754 bp, 14 predicted proteins | sample 591991 | NCBI WGS metagenome assembly CZCB01 (sample SAMEA3556809, study PRJEB10932) | anaerobic digester metagenome | reverse complement strand
AGAGGTGTATTTTATATGATATATAAAAATGGAAATGGTCCCTTGCCAGAAAAGGGAGATATTGTCAGATTTGCTTTCAAAACTATGCTTATCAATGATCAGATATGTTATGATTCAGAGAAATCAGGGCCCAAAGAGGTAAAATTAGGAAAGTCTGAAATAGAAAGTGGATTAGAAGAAGTGTTATATTATCTGCCAGAAGGTACGCAAGCTTTTGCTATAATTCCCTCATTTTTGGCTTTTGGCTGGTTAGGTGATGCAGAAAGCATTCCTACTAGAGCTGTGTTAATTTATGATTTACATATATTAAAGGTGGTCAAAAGATAGAAGATCAAAATTCTTCATAGGGCACTGGTAGTGGATGTCTAGAATTATAACGTAAAAGGAAATTATATATTATTTTATTTTTCTTTTTAGCTTTTAGAAGTTCATTATACAGTAATTCATCTCGTTCTTTTAAAAATTTTAAAAAATTATCATAATTAAAATAAAATCTTTTTCCTGTTTGCAGCTCTATTACATATTCAACGTTTACTTTTCTACGTTCTACTATTGGGTATGTAATCCAGTAATTATAATAGAAATAATCATCGTATGAATTATAGTATGTTATCTCAATATCATAGAAATGTATTAGTGATCCTATTATCGTAGCATGATAAAAATTATTTTCATATGCTTGTTTAATATAGACAGAATTATCTATAACAACAGCAAATAAAGTATCTAAACGACAATAATTCTCATTAATACTATCATTACAAGGTATCTCTACAGAGTATAATGAGCCTGTATTATCTAATATTATTCTATAATCAGTGTAGTCAGGATTATTATAATATAATGATTGAGGTTTTAAATATACTCCATCATTAAAAAGATATTTTCTAATTACAATTTCATTTTGAGAAAAAGCAGTTGATGAAATTAAAAGTATTAAGATAAAATATTTAAATCTCATTTATTATCATATTGTTGAGCTAATTTTAATAGAAAAGTAGGCTTATGAATAATAAATCTTTTATAAATGCCATCGGCGATAAGACCTATAGAATCATAAGCTTTTACCTCGAAAGATAAAACATTACCTTCTATTTTGATAAGTTTAGCAATACTTCTCACTGTATCGCCTATTCTAGTGGCCTTCAGATGTTTCACATTAATCTCTATACCAACGGTACAGTAATCTGGTTCTAATAGTGGATCTACACAATCCATACAAGTTTTTTCCATAAATGCAACTAATGCTGGTGTAGAAAAAACATCTACTAATCCAGAGTTATACTGTACTGCTGAATCTTCTGGACTAACGATTTTCTCTTCTTCATAAGTAAGACCAATTTCTAATTCCATAATTTTAAAATTTTTTATTAGTGACTCCGGAGGGACTCAAACCCGCAACCCTCTGATCCGAAGTCAGATGCTCTATTCAATTGAGCTACGGAGCCTAATATTAACAAAATTATATATTTTTTTCTTTATTAACATTTTTTACAAAAATATATAATTAATAATTAGTTATTTTTATTCATTCTTTATATAATAAACTTCCCTATTCAATTCATTTCTTAATATATCTAATGATTTTTTAATTGCTGGATAGTCTTTTTGTAGATACAATTCAAAAATTTTAATAGCAAATTCTGAATATGTATCATGAGCATCATTATATGCTTGATTGATGATTTGTATCATTTCTTCTTTAGCAGCTACCACGGATAGCCATGCTTTTCTACTAACATAAATTTGCTGACTTAGATTATATTCATATTCTTGTCTCACTACATCTAGCATATATTTTTGTAAGGTGGAGATATTCTCGAAATTTTCTTTAGACATTTTAGTTAATAACTGTTCTGGGGCTATTCTCTCTAAAAACAATGCTAATCTCTCGTATGCTTGTATTTTTAAAGGTAAAAAATTTTTTCTCACATCTTCATCTCTAAGTGAACGTATTTCTTTTAAATGTCTTTCATTCATAGATTTTAAAACAAATAATGCTGTTATAAAAACTATTAAAGAAGGCACAAGAACTAGTAAAACTGCTATTATTCCTTGATTCATTTTTTTACAAAATTACAAAAAATTTATATCTTTAATATTCATTTAATTTTTTAATGTCCTATTTATTTGCTATTAATAAGTTATAAAGTTGAATAATGTAATTAGCTTCTTTGACATCGTGTACTCTCAAAATATCAGCATTATTTATCAAAGCTTGTAGATTAAGAGCAGATGTTGGACATAGAGCATCATCAGGAGATATATTTAGTGCTTTATATATCATACTTTTCCTCGATAAACCAACTAAAATAGGCCTATTATGGATGGTAAACTCTTTTAAATGATTTAAAATTTTATAATTATGTTCTATAGTTTTGCCGAATCCAAAACCAGGATCTATTATTATATCATGAATGCCAGCATCAGATAAAACATGTAACCGTTCCGAAAAAAAATAATTTATTTCTTCGATAACATCATTATAATGTGGATTTATCTGCATAGTAGATGGAGTACCCTGCATGTGCATAGCTATATAAGGTATATGAGCATTAGCTACAGTTGTGATAATTTCTGGATCCATCAATCCACTAGAAATATCATTTATTATATCAGCACCTTCGTCTATAGCATATTTAGCTGTTTTAGCATGATATGTATCAATAGAGATTATAATATTGGGAAAAATTTTTCGAATATGAGGTAAAATACTTGAAAGTCTTTCGATTTCTTCTTCTGCAGTTAATGGAGTAGATTGTAGATTCTACTTTGCTAATAGCCTGCTCTACTGTTTTAACTCTACTATCTGCAAAATAAGAATCTGGGGTATAGTTTATTATCCCCATTATAGCTGGTAATTTGATCTCTGCTAGCTGGTTTTTAAAATTAAATCTAATCTTATCCATTTTTATTTTTTAATTTTACAAAATTAGAAAATAATCTTGCAAAATGAGAAAAGGTAAATTTATAGTGATTGAAGGCTTGGATGGTTGCGGTAAATCTACACAGATAGATTTATTGACAAGTGCACTGCATCATAAAAATATAAATACTCTAACCATACATTTTCCTAGACGTAGCGATAAAGAATCTCCACTTTGGGGAACCATGATAAAAAAATTTTTGGATGGCTATTATGGTAATATAGACAAGGTACATCCAGAGCTAGTAGCACTTTTATTTGCGGGTGATAGATATAATGCAGCAGATGAAATAAATACAAATTTGAATTCAGGAAATTGGATAATATGTGATAGATATGTTTTGTCTAACATTGCTTATCAAGGTGCTAAACTACCTTATGAAAATTGGAACAGTTTTGCTTATTGGATTTTAAAAACAGAGTATGAGTATTTTAAAATTCCTAAACCAGATTTACAAATTATTTTATCAATGCCATTTCACTTTATAGAAAATAATCTTAAAATTAGAAAACAAAATTTTGAAGAAGACATTCATGAGCAATCAATGACCTTCCTAAAAAATGTAGACAAAATGTATGATTGGATAATAGAAAATATTCAAGATGATATTAAAACATTACGTTATAATGAAATAAAAAATGTTAATGATATTCACAAAGACATAATGCAAATGATAGATACACAATATTTTTAAATAATTATCAACATTTATATTCTTTTGACATTCATTTTAGCAATATATATTTATTGAAATGTTTCAATCAAGTGCTGCAATGTGTAAATTTATAACAATAGTTATAAATGTTATAAAAATATTTTTTGGATTGAAAAAATATTAGTAATTTTGCAAAAATTATTTTGGCCCATTCGTCTAGACGGCCTAGGACGCCAGGTTTTCATCCTGGAAATCGGGGGTTCGAATCCCCCATGGGTCACTAAATAAAAAAATTTTTAAAACTATGGCACATCATAAATCAGCAAAAAAACGCATTAGATCTAATGAAAAGAAAAGACTTTATAATAGATATTATAAAAAAACTATGCGTACTATGATTAAGAAAATTTTAGCAACAACAGATCCTAACGAAGCTATGAATATGTTACCATCATTTTATTCAATTGTAGATAAAAATGTAAAAAGAGGTATCATACATAAAAATAAAGGAGCTAATTTAAAACATAAAATTACCAAAGAGTTAAATAAAAGAAAAAATTTAACTACTGCATAATTAGTTCTGAAATATACAAAATATATTAACTAAAATACATTATATTGTTTGAGATATAATGTATTTTTTTATTTATATATGCTTTTATAAATAAACTACTAAAAATCATTTGAGAGTTTATATATCAGCTTCTCTTTAATCAATTCCTCATCAATTCTGATTAAATTATTTTTTTTTATTTTTGTATAATTATATATTTTTTATATGAATAATAATAGAAAAGCCCCTCTTGATATCTGTGCAGATTGCATTTTTAAAACTATTTGCCTTCAATCTATGAGTGAGGAAGATTTTAATTTTTTATATGAAAGTACCGTACAAAAATCTTACCAAAAAGATGAAGTTATTTTTCAACAGGGCGAAAAATCCCCTTTTTTAGTTTTTTTACAAAAAGGATTAGTAAAATTTAACTATTTAGATACTAATAATAAAAATCTAATTTTAACTATTGTGAGTGCTCCTTCACTATTGGGATTAGCCAATGTGTTAAATGAGGATATTAATCTTTTTTCTATTATTGCTATAGAGGATAGTATGGGATGTCAGATAGATTTGAATAAAGTAAAGGTTCTAGCAATGAGAAATAAAAATTTCCTTATTAGCTTGACAAAATTATCTACTGATATGTTTAGAAATTCTATTTATAATGTCATTAGTCTTGCTCATAAGCAGATTAATGGTCGTATTGCAGATATTTTATTATTTTTGGCGAGAGATGTTTATCATAGTAATACTTTCAGATTATCTATTTCTAGGCAAGAACTAGCTGAATTTGCAGGTTGTTCCAAAGAAAATGTTATCAAATCTTTGCGATCTCTAAATCGTGATAATATCATAAGAATTAGTGGTAAAGAAATCGAAATTCTCGATATTAAAAAATTAATAAAAATTAGTCAAAAAGGTTAATAATTTTTATTGGTAATTAAGCATAAGCTTTCATTTCATTAGGAAAATAATTTGTAAATTTGATGTTTAAAAAAAGGAATTATTGTGAGTAATATTGCTACACAAATGAATGTTTTGCTGGATAGATTTATTAAGTCTCCCACTAAAGATCAGCAAGTTGCTTTTAATAAATTATTAAATGGATTTTTGCAACCGACTAATAAAGATAATCATATATACATGCTTACTGGATCTGCTGGTACTGGTAAAACTACAATTATAGAAGCTTTAGTAGGCATAATATCATATTTAAATGATTGCATCGAAAATGGGTTACCATTAGATATTGATTCACAAAAGAAAAAAATAAATATTTTTTTAACTGCTACTACTGGTAGAGCGGCAAGAATGTTAGAAAATCGCTGTAAATTTTCTGCATGTACAATACATAAATTAATATATACATTAGATGAAAATAAATCTGAGGTATCTAGAAATAATGTAAAATGGTATTATAAAATTGCTGATGCTATTACTGATCCTTATTCTGTGATTTTTATCGATGAGAGTTCTATGATAAGCTCGCTAAATCCAGCAGAAGATAATGTTATCTTTGGTAGTGGGAATTTAATAGATGATATTTTGACTTTTGGTACTAATGCAAAAATTGTTTTTGTCGGTGATCCTTATCAGCTACCGCCTATAAATGAGACTAAAACATTAGCATTAGATCCTGAACTTTTCGAAATGAAATATTTCTATCCAGTACAATTTATTGAACTTAAAGAACCTGTGCGTTTTTCAAAATTTTCTGGCATTTATCAATTAGCTTATCAAATCAGAGATAATATACTATCTAATGAACAAACTAATCTTAATATAGAGGAAAATAGTAATGTTACTATTTATGATAATGTGGATGATTTATTAAATCAACATATTTCTACTCTAAAAAGAGATCCTACTTCGCCTATTATAATGATAGCTTATACTAATAATGTCGTTTCTACTCTCAACAAAAAAATTAGAAATACTCTATTAAAAAATAATAAAAAATTATTGAATAATAATGAGTATGTTATGGTTACTAGAAATAATTATTTATATGATTTGATGAATGGTGAAATAGTGCAAATAGTGAGTGTAGAGAATGAATGTAAAAAAATAGAACATCTGAGATTTAGAAAAGTAAAATTGCAATATGGAGAAGATATTGAAGACGAAATGAAATGTATGGTATTAGAAAATACACTAGAACCTAATTTCACCTATACCTTTCAAGATGAATTATTAATATTGAGTTTTATTTTTGAAAAAATTCAAAAAGAGCATCCAGATTTACTTAATAATAAAAAATTATTAATGTATAAACTACAAACAGATCCTTATTTAAATGCTTTACGCCTAAAATATGCTTATGCTATTACATGCCATAAAGCTCAAGGAGGTGAATGGGATGAAGTTTCTATTGTTACAGAATCTATACTATATCATTCCAGGCAACCTTCTGATTTTGTAAATAAATGGTTATATACAGCTATTACTCGAGCTAAATCTAATGTAAATCTCCTTCGTCGTCCTACTAGACCAGTTGATTTCATTGATGAACTTAATTTTGATATACATTATAAAATGGGGAAATTTATTCCTCGTTTTTACACGGGTTATATTCATGTAAAAGATATGAAATTATGGACAGCTAAGTCTGGAGTAGACTATGTATCTATAGATAGTGATGAGATATTATTAATTCAAGAAAATAATATAAAATGCGACATGCCAGATAGCCTACCTTGTTACGCCTTTTGTAAAAATGGTAGAATTATTCGATGGCAAAAAGATATAGATGAATATAATGTTGAGTAAAAAAGTTTTAGCGAATATATATATTTAAAATGAAAATTAAAACATGATTGATTTTGAAACTATTACAGCGAAATTAGAAAACTATGAAGTTATTAAATTAGTACAACAATTTTGCAAAGAAAATAATAATATAGCTCTTGTAGTAGGTGGTGCTATTAGAGATTCTTTATTAGGATTAACAATTGAAGATATAGATATAGTTATACAAGGTGATTGGCAAAAATTAGCTGAATACATCTGTGATAATTTACAAATTAATAATTTGGTGTTTTTTAAACGTTTCTTAGCTGCTCATTTTATTTACAAAGGAATAGAATGGGAAATAACCTCTGCTAGAAAAGAAAGTTATAAACTTCATAGTCGCAATCCAGAAGTAGAGCCTACTGAATTAAATGAGGATTTTCTTCGTAGAGATTTTACTATAAATGCTATTGCTATAGAAATATGGCCACAATATGGTAAAATATGGGATCCATATAATGGTCTTGATGATTTAAAAAATAATATTATTCGTACTCCCAATAAACCTAATATTACATTTTCTGACGATCCATTACGTATGCTTAGAGCTATCAGATTCTCAAGTAAGTTAAATTTTAATATTGAGAAAAATACTTGGCAAGGTATTAAAGCTAATAAAGATCGTATCTCTATTGTTGCACCTGAACGTATTTCGGAAGAATTAAATAAAATGTTGTTATTACCTATTCCATCTATCGCGATTAATTTGTTAGATGATACAGGACTATTAGATTATATATTACCAGAATTAACAGCTTTGAAAACAATCGATACAGAGCAAGATTTCTCACATAAAGATAATTTCAGGCATTCACTTCAAGTGTTAGATAACGTTAGCCAACAATTAGAAACTTTACCAAATCATCCAAATAACCTATGGTTACGCTGGGCAGCACTATTACATGATATAGGCAAATCCAAAACGAAACGATTTGATGACAAAACTGGCTTTAGTTTTCATAATCATGAGGTTGTAGGTGCTAAAATGGTACCAATTATCTTTAAGCGTCTGCATTTACCATTAAATGAAAAAATGGATTATGTAGTCAAACTAGTTCTACTGCATTTGAGACCTATAGCTTTAGTTGATGATATCGTTACTGATAGTGCTATTAGGCGATTAATCTTTGAGGCAGGAGATGATTTAGATGATCTAATGATCTTATGTGAATGTGATATTACCTCAAAAAATCCATATAAAGTCCAAAAATTTAAAAAAAATCTGAAAAATCTCAAACAAAAATTTGAAGAAATTGAAGAAAAAGATCGATTAAGGAATTTTCAACCACCTATTAATGGAGAATTAATAATGCGAACTTTTGATTTGAAACCATCTAAACTAGTAGGTGATATTAAAACTGCTATCAGAGAAGCTATAATAGAAGGTGAAATACCCAATGAATATGATGCAGCATATAATTTTATGCTAAAATATGGGAAAAATTTAGGGCTAAAGCCTAAAGAATAATATAAAAAAATAATGAAAATGAAAGGGGATTGAAAGTTAATAAATTTTGTTTGTAAATATATTGGATATATTCCAAAAACATAAATTGTTCTTTAAATACCATTAATAATATATAAATTAGCATATTTAGAAATAGTAAAATATTTTAAATTATACCTAAAAATTCAATAATATAATGTAATATAAAATAAATTTGAAAAATATTATATAATTAAAATTCATAATATTTAAAGTAAATTCAACAATACTAATTTATTAAATCTCTTAAAATATTGCAAAATAAAATCCAATATATTTCCAAACATATATTAAATTCATCATCCTTATCTCCCATCTCTCCTTCTCCTCGTCTCCCACTCTCCCAATTTCACACACCTTCTCCTGTCCTTTTGCAAATCAATTGATAATCACAATATTTGCAATTTTTTTGATCCGTTGTCAAGTCGAAAGTATTATCATTTTTTAGTTCAATGATTTTCTCTTTTATTTTATCGTTAAATACTTCCATTTCTTGTCTAAAGTCAATTGATTCTTTACTTTTCTTTAATTCATATTGATATGCTTGATTATAAATTTTTAAATAAACATTTTCACCATAAACACTCATATTATTGTCAAAGTTTTTACAATATAAATTGCAATAAAAAGCTAGCTGAAAAGCATATTCCATTTTAGAATTTTGCACAAAAAGATCATCAATTGCATTATACGTTGTATTTTTTTTATCACCAGTTTTGAAATCTATTATGTATATCCCTTTTTCATTTTTTATAATTAAGTCTATTGTCCCATCTATTGTAATATCATCTATAGAATAATCCAAATATTGCTCTGTGCCTTTAATAGTAGCAGGAAAATGAGAAAGTTTGCTATTTATTTCCACATTAAAAAATTTCTTTAGCATATTTTTTAGTTGTTCTTTGAGTAAAAGCTCCTTTATGCTATAGTTATCTGGTAGCAGCTCATCACATTTTTGGTCTATTTTACTTTTTATATTTTTCAATGTATCTTTAGATATTTCATCATTTATAAATTCACTAAACAATTCTTTCATAGCTTGATGTAGTAGATTGCCTAATTGCGTTTGAAGTGCTTCATCAGGAAATAGTTTCGTGTCTGTTAAATTTTCAAGGTATCGAAAATAAAATTTTCGTGGACATTGTATGTAAGTGCTAATAGCATTGCGTGATATTTTATTTTTATCCAAATACTCTTTTACTTTATTTGATGCATTTTCTTTATTGATTACATGTTTATGGATTTCTGATGTTTTACCGATATTTTCTAGTACATTTGTGATTTCTATATCTCTATATTTCAATTGTAATAAATATGGACTATAGTCAGACTCTTCTCCACCTACAAACTTAGACGATAGTAAGTAAATTTCTTTACTACGTTGTAATAATCTATAAATGTGAAAAGCATCTAATCCCTCTCGCCAATCTGGAGTAGGCAATCTAAAATATTTTCGGAAAATATAAGGAATAAAGGTAGGTACATATTTATCTCCAGGAACAATTTTATTATTTAATGAGAGAATTAATACTTTGTCAAAATCTAATAATCTGCTCTCCATTAATCCCATGATCTGAATATTTTCTAATGGCTCCCCTTCTAATTCTATTTTTACCTCTCTAAGTATCTGAGTAATCAAGGATATTAGGAATTTTATGTTTTTGATTTCGATTTTATGATAGTCAAAGAGTGCATTGATATCATATAATTTAGTATAAATATTGCGTACAGCTTCTAATTCTAGTAAAAGCATAGAATTGTTGTTGCTAATATTTTTTAGATCTTCCTCTATATCAGTGAGCAACTGCATTAGTGAGTTTAAAAATTGATATCTATTTTGTGCAGTGATTATCATTTGCAATTTACTTAATAATTCATTGGAATAATGTGCATTTTGATTTATTTCTATAAAATCGTCTAGCTCATTGGTATTAACAGTCTTATCAGTTTTATTAGTATTTAGATAATCATTTATTTGCTGAGCACCTAATTTTTTATAAATAAAAGGATGATANNNNTCGTCTGGCAGAGATGAAATTACTATAGGTAGCAAACTAGCATCGGGCAAAATTATAGCTTGATATTGCTCGGTAGAATGTGTTAATTGCGAAGCTGCAAATTTAGCCTCTTCCACTTCATTAGTAAAAGAATAAATTTTTATTTTGTCTTTTAATTTTTTAAAATTCTCACCTAGATTATCAGTCTCTACTACAAAATCCTCTGGCATAGGAAATTTATCTATCAGTATGCTCAATTGTCTACCAGCACTATAACGATTATCTTTCAAATATTCATCATCATATTCCCAGATGAAATGTATATCTTTTTCATTTTTTATGTCTTTTTTTAATTTTTCAAACAATTTATATTCAGCTTTAGTTACAAAATTAAAGCCTACAATATAAAAAATCCTATTATTTATTTTTGTCATTTTATCCAACTCATTTTCTACAAAATGTCTAATTTGTAATCCTTCATAAGCCAATTTTTCATTTAAAAGATTTTTTCTATAGTGATCATATAAATCGTAGAGCTTTTCCCAAATACATAGATATGAGTTGGCAAGTTTTGGATTATTGATGTGTTTGATAAGTTTGTCAAGGTTATTTTTTAAGTGATAATCTATATCTAGCTCAAATATGCTTTCTAACTCTTTTTCGTTTGTTATATTTATAAAAAGTTCTTTAGCTTCAGTACATTCATTATCTATATCGTTGAAATCTTTTAGCAATATATCTCCTAAAAAATAAAATTCATCAAAAGATAATTTAATATTTTGATAAATTTCATTAAATGAATTATACAACTTAAATATAGAAACTACATCTTCGACCTTAGTGAGTGGAGAGTTATCATCTATCCAATCGCGTATAGATATGATCTCAGGCAAATAAGTTGCTTTTTTAGAAACATTTACAAACTCTTTTGTAAGGAAAATACTAGAACGTCTATTAGGCATCAAAATAGTTATATCTTTCAGATCATCATTATGTTTTTGATAAATGTAATTTGCTACTAAGTGTAAAAATGATTCCATAATTTTTGTAATTTAAAATGTGTTATTTCGCTACGTTAATTAATTCATTTCTATCAATATTAAGTAAATATCCTTCAATTTTTTTGTTACTAGTTTGTTGTAATATTTCAATGTATTTCTTAATTTGATTTTTATAATCTATTAAATCTTTATCACCAGTTTTGAAATCTACCAAGACAATTTTATCTTGATGGATAAAGACCTTGTCTGGTCTGAGCATTTTACCGTCATGTGCTAAATCTCGCTCACTAACAATCTCTTCTGCTTTAGCAAACCAATCAACAACGGATGGATTTTCATTAAAAATATATCTAATTTTTGTTTTTATTTTTTCACTGTCATCTATAGTTTTATGATGTTTTTTTAAAATTTTATCAGTTTTTTCTTCCCATTTATTAATGTCGTCTATTGCTTTAAAAATATCATGTATCAAGACACCATAGGCTATATGTTCTCGTGTAGATAACCCATAATTTTGTTTAATTTTTATTTCAATTTTTACATTTTCTTTTGCTTTCCAGTCGAATTGTGAAATATTATTACTATCATTATTAACGTCATTGTCTGCTAATTCTCCTATTTCGTAAACATCATAATTTTTTATAGAAGTAATTGATTTATAGTTACTTAAAAGGCCTAATGTTTCGATATCAAAATCATTATTTATACATTTCAAAACTTCTTTGCCAATACATTTGTTTTCGATATTAGCTATTAGCACTTTTTTAGCACGTGTGAAAGCCACATAGAGAAGGTTGAGATCATCCACATTTTTTTTGGTTTTTTCTAAAAGATATTCATCTGCGAAATATGAATTAGCAAGCTCATTATTAGCTTTTAAAAGGAAGGCTGGCACCTTAGAATTGTTTAATAAATTTGGCTTTTGAAACCACATGTAGTCGGATAAATCTTTTGTCCAATTTACATAGGGCACTATTACAGCGTCGTATTCTAATCCTTTAGATCTGTGAATAGAAATTATGTGCACACCATTTTCGTTTTCACTTATCTTTACTGATTCTTTAATTCCTTTATTTAGAAACCAATGAATAAACATTACTTCATTATTAGACTTCTCTTGTTGGTAGTTTTTTATTAATTGTAAAAAATGAATACAAAAAGTTTGTTCTCTCTCGTTCAGTTGTGAATAAATGATATTTACTAGATACTCAGCTTTGAAATATAGATTTTGGGATAAGAAATTCATATCTTTACATAAATTGTTTATAATATCATCGTAGGAGCTTAGATTTTCATTTTTAATATTTTCATAGAAAGCTTTTGACATGTAACGAGCATAGTTAGAGTCATTATGTAGCCAATAGATAGTAAAAACTATCCATAGAACAGCATCAGAATTAGCATAAGTGATACTTTCCTGAGAGATTATTTTGAAGTCATTGCTATTAGTAGGAGGATTTTCGAGCAAATATTTAAAAATCATAGCAGCTTCTTTATTACTTCTCACTAGAATGCCAATGTTTTTATAGTTTTTCTCCCATAGTTGCTCTATATCTTTTCTCACCAAATCCAAAATATTTGTATCTTCCTCATCATCTGAATCATTATCATTATCTTTATCATTTTTCACATAAAGTTTCACATTGCCTTTGAAGTTCCCAAATTTGTCTTTTTTATCAATAGGGATCTCTTGTTTCACGTTTCTATCTTTTTGTGGATCTATATAAATCTCCTTTATATAACCCAATTTAACATTATCTTCATCATTAAAAAGATTGTTCAGATGCAAGAGCTCATAAAAAAGAGAATTATTAAATGCAACAATATTAGGATATGATCTCCAATTGTCCTTGAGAGTTTTTCGAGAGATATGATTAAAAAAATCTAAATCTACAGTATCTTTCATTATTCCCCAATCGCCATTGCGCCAGCGATATATAGCCTGCTTAATATCACCTACTAAAAGGACATTTTCCTCATCTATAGCACTGATGCTTTCCTCTATCAAAGGTTTAATAATTTCATATTGTACACGAGATGTATCTTGGAATTCATCAATTAAAAAATATTCATAATATACACCAATTTTCTCATAGATAAACATATAATTTTCTTGGATAAATGACTTTAGCATTTTACCAATATCTGACAAAAGTAGAATATTGTTTGTTTTCTTGTAAATATTCAATTTTTGCAAAATATGACTTAGAAGTGCTACATTGTGTATTTGTTTAGAAATTATGCGTGCAGTTGTATAATTTCTATATTCATCACTATTCATTAAATCATTAAACTCTATCATTAATTCTTTAATTTTATCTTGAGTCATTTGATCAATATTAAACTTGTTACTATCTAATTTTTGCTTACCTTCTATTATATTTAAAAATCTACTACCTGGCAATATATCTTTAAAAGAATCTTTAATTTTTATCGCATTTTCTAATTTTGAGCCAATATAATTTACACTTCCTGCGCCGTTATATGCAAAATTTGATTCTTTATAGCCTGTTTCATTTAGAATCTGATTAAATTCATCATTTATTTTTTTAGCTTTACTCAAAAAATCATCCATTTGCCTATCTAGATCAGAATTTAATTTAATAAAATCTTCATCAGAGATTTTATTAAAATTTTCTTCATAATCATTAAAAAATTCTTTATTTATCTCTCTTGTCAGCTCATTGAGTAGTTTATTATAATTAAAAGATTTATTATCACGTAGTTTGTCTTCTATGAATTTCACTAGCCAGCCAAAAGCTGGATCTTCTTTTTGTAAGCTCATAGTGAAATCGTCCACGGCATCTTCATAAATCTCATCATTTTTCACTATCAATTCATAATTATATCTAATACCAATCTCGTAGAGAGCACCTCTAAAAAGTTTTTGCAAAAAACTATCAATCGTAGATACATTAAAGTCTTGATAATTGTGCAGTATATTTAAAAGAACATTTTTAGCCGCAGTAGAAATTTCATCATCATTTAATTGACTTATAGGTTTTCCATTAATTTTACTATTATTAGCGAAGGCAATAAATTCTTCCAATGATCCAGGTTTTTTAATAGATAAATTATACAATCTATCTAGAATTCTTGTTTTCATCTCATTCACAGCTGCATTAGTAAAAGTAATAGCAACTATTCTTTTAAATTTTTCAGGACTTTGTAATGCTAATTTAACATAAAACATAGACAATTGATATGTTTTACCACTACCAGCTGATGCTTCTAATACTTTAATAGACATGTATTGTATGATTTTTGTAAAAATAAGGAAATAAATTTTAACAAACAAATAAATTTGCTTAATTGTATGAGCAACTGATTTTTATTATGATAAGTTGATTAGTGAAAGGTAATAGGTGACAGGGAGACTGGGAGACTGGGTGATGAGGAGACAGGGAGACTGGGAGACGAGGAGAAGAGGTGATAGATAAAAGGTGATAGGAGTTAAAGTTTAGTAGTTAGGAAGTTGATGAGTTTAAGTAAAATGCTAGTTGTATTTTGTTATTACTTAAACGACTAATTCAAATAATTTATAGATTATAAATACATGTTGCTGATTACATAGATTCCCACTCATTTTTGCTAATATAGATATAAAATGCAGCACTTTCTATGTCAGCTTTGATAGGTGGATTTAATTTATTTATCTCTAATTCTATATTCTCTATTTGCGGATATGCTAGCCACAACTCATCTATTATTTTATATGCTGCTCGTTCTATTAAGTTATATTTATTTTTCATCACATCTGCAATAATGAGATAAATATTTTGGTAATTAATAGTATCTTTGATGTCATCAGTTAGCATAGCAGTAGAGAGATTATGGGTTATATTAATATTTATAGAAAATAATTGTCCTATTATTTTTTCTTCTTCGAAGCAGCCAATATAGGAGTGAAATTTAATATTTTTTAAACATATTTTAGTTGTCATTTTTCTTTAAATTTGCAAAAAATAATTAAAAAAGTGATAGACAAAAATACTCAAGAAAAAACAAATGACAATAAAAATTTTATTGAAGAAATCATTGATAAGCATTTATTAGAAGGTAGATTTAGCTCAGTGAAAACACGTTTCCCTCCCGAGCCTAATGGCTATTTGCATATAGGACATGCCAAAAGTATTTGCCTCAACTTTGGAATAGCTAAAAAATATAATGGCACATGCAATCTGCGATTCGATGATACTAATCCTACAAAAGAAGAGCAAGAGTATATAGATTCTATTAAAGAAGACATACGTTGGTTAGGATTTCAATGGGATAAAGAATGCTACGCTTCTGATTATTTCGAGCAACTCTATGAATGGGCTATAGTATTGATAAAAAAAGGAAAAGCATATGTATGTGATTGCCCACAAGAAGTAATAAGTAGAAATAGGACTAAACCTACTGAACCTGGTATAGCTTGTGAGCATAGAGATAGAAGCATAGAAGAAAATTTATTATTGTTTGAGCAAATGCGAAATGGTGAATTCCCTGCTGGTAGTCGAGTTTTGCGTGCCAAAATAGATTTAAATAGTCCTAATATGCACATGCGTGATCCAATAATGTATAGAATTTTGTATGAAGAGCATCCACGCACAGCTAATAAATGGTGCATATATCCTAATTATGATTGGGCGCATGGACAGAGTGATTCTATAGAGCATATAACTCACTCTATTTGTACACTAGAGTTTGAAGTGCATAGACCTCTATACGAATGGTTTATAAAAGAGTTAGAAATTTGGGCACCGCAACAGATAGAATTTGCTCGCTTAAATTTATCTTATACTGTTATGAGTAAACGCAAACTTTTACAATTAGTAGAAGGTAAATATGTGAGTGGGTGGAATGATCCTAGAATGCCTACTATCTCTGGTTTGAGACGTAGAGGATTTACTCCAGAAAGTATTAAAATGTTTGCAGACATTATAGGTGTGGCCAAAAGAGATAATCTGATAGAATATGAATTACTAGAGCATTGTTTACGTGAAGATTTAAATAAGCGTGCCGAGCGTCGTATGGCTGTGTTAGATCCACTTAAGTTGATTATTACTAATTATCCTGATAACGAAGATGAATTATTAGATGCCATTAATAATCCTGAAGACCCTATATCTTCTACTAGACAAATTCCTTTTTCTAAAGAAATTTATATTGAACGTTCTGATTTCCAAGAAAATCCACAAAAAAATTACCATCGTTTCTATGTAGGTAATGAAGTAAGGCTGCGTTGGGCTTATTTCGTTAAATGTACTGGTTTTAAAAAAGATAATAATGGAAATATTATAGAAATATATGGTGAATATGATCCTGCCAGCAAAGGTGGTAATAGCCCAGATGGGCGCAAAGTAAAAAGTACTATTCATTGGGTCTCTGCTAAACATGCTGTTCCCATAGAGGTTAGATTATATGATAAACTTTTTACTGTTACCGAACCAGATAATGCTGAAGAAGGTAAAACATTTTTAGATTATTTAAACCCTCAAAGTCTCATCACTACTACTGCTTATGGGGAACCTTCTCTTGGTGAATTTATCGTTCCTGCTCATTATCAATTCGAAAGAATTGGTTATTTTGTTACTGATCCAGATAGCACTAGCGACCATTTGGTTTATAATCTAATAACTAAATTAAAAGATAGTTTTGCTAAAAAAAGTCAATAATTTACTGAATTTAATTTTTTGTAAATGACCCTCTCTGTAATCATTGTTAATTATAATGTAAAGCACTTCATTGAGCAGTGTTTATTGTCTGTATATGATGCTCTCGATGACATTGATGGTGAGGTTATCGTAGTAGATAATAATAGTGTAGATGGCAGTGTAGCAATGATTAAGGAAAAATTCCCACAAACTATACTAATTGCAAATAATGAAAATCTGGGCTTTTCTAAAGCTAATAATCAAGCTTTAAAAATAGCTAAAGGTAAATATGTTTTATTGCTAAATCCAGATACTATTGTAGAGAAAGATACTTTTTCAAAAACTATTGCTTTTATGGAAGAGCACCCAGATGCTGGTGCTTTAGGTGTGAAATTAGTTAATGGAAAAGGACAATATTTACCAGAATCTAAACGTGGAATACCTTCACCATGGGTTTCATTTTGTAAAATGAGTGGCTTGATAAAACTTTTTCCTCATTCCAAAATTTTTGCAAAATATTACATGGGACATCTCAATCCCGATGAGATAAATGAAGTGGAAATATTAAGTGGCGCTTTTATGCTCATTAGAAAAGATGTCTTAGACCAAATAGGTTTTTTAGATGAATCTTTTTTTATGTATGGCGAAGATATTGATCTGAGTTATAGAATTCTGCAAGCTGGTTATAAAAATTACTATTATCCGCAGACTAGAATTATCCACTATAAAGGCGAAAGTACTAAAAAAGGCAGTTTAAACTATATTTATAATTTTTATAATGCTATGCTTATTTTTGCTCAAAAACATTTCTATTCCAAAGGAGCTAATTGGATGAAATTCCTTATTTCTATAGCTATTTATTTCAGAGCATCTTTAGCTTTTATACAAAAAATAATAAAAAAAATTTGGTTACCAATACTAGATTTGATTATTTTATATGGTGGACTTTATGGCATTACTACTTTTTGGGAAAATATTAGATTTCAATATGATGCCATAATATATCCGCGTCCTTATGTTTATTACGCTTTATTAATTTATTCTCTTGTTTGGGTTTTAGCAATCTTTCTCAATGGAGGTTATGACAAACCATTTCACAAAAAACATTTTTTCACAGGAATTATTAGCGGTAGCATACTCCTACTATTGATATACGGCCTTATGAGTGAACAATTTAGATTCAGTCGCACTATATTATTATTAGGAACTATCTGGGCACTTTTGTCTCTAATAGGAGTTAGATATTTACTAGAATGGCTCGGGTTGGGCTCTTGGGGATTATTAAAACAAAATAAAAAAATTGCAATTTGTGGTGATATTAATGATATTTACGCCGTTAAAAATATATTAGAACATAGCAATGTACCTATAGAACAACTTTTTTATATCAATCCCTATGATGATTATAATTCTGCTCAATATTATGGTAGTCTAAATCAGTTGCCCGAAATCATACGTATTTATAAGCTAAATGAAGTAATATTTTGTACAAATAGCGTGTCTATGTCTCAAATCATAGATTCTATGAGCTATTTGTCAGATTATCATGTTGATTTTAGAATTTCATCTCCTACTAATGAGTTTTTGCTGAGTTCTAGATATATTATAAGCCCAGAAGATGTATTTTTGTATGAGCTCAATAGTATCGCAAAACCTGTAAATAGAAGAAGAAAAAGAGTATTCGATTTTCTTACTAGTTTAGC
>CZCB01001653.1_pt1 | contig 18758 bp, 21 predicted proteins | sample 591991 | NCBI WGS metagenome assembly CZCB01 (sample SAMEA3556809, study PRJEB10932) | anaerobic digester metagenome | reverse complement strand
TTTGACCCACTCTCTATTATTTACATATCTAGGTTCTGCGTACATCGCAATTAGCTCGTTTTATAATTTTAGCAGATCGTTATCTAACAAATCATCCATAACCACAGCTTAGATCTTTCTTTGAATATATCTGAATAAAATTTTATTTAAAACCTTCACTTTATAACACTATAACTAGCAATCCTACACTATTCTATATTTCTTATTTGTTTGTTTTTACTAACATTTTTAATTATTAATTCCGCTAATTCTCTTATTGCTCCTGAGCCCCCACTAGCTTTCGTAATATATTTGGAACTCTTTTTTACTATATCAGTAGCATCTGCTACACAGCAACCTAATCCAACTGATTCAATGACTTGCAAATCGTTTATATCATCACCTATATATGCAATTTCACTTAGATTAAGATTATATTTTTTTTGCAAATCAGCTATAGCTAACATTTTATCTTTAGCACCCAAGTAAACATCATCCACATTTAATTTTTTGGCACGTCTTCTTACGAGTTCCGTATTTTCGCCTGTAATTATTGCCGTTTTTATTCCTTTTCTTTTTAAATTTTGAATCCCCATACCATCACGCGTGTTAAATTTCTTAAGTTCATCTCCTTTTTCCGAATAATACATCCCAGCATCAGTCAAAACTCCATCACAATCCATAGCTACTAACTTTATATTTCGAGCAATTGAAGCTAGATTAGAAAGATTTTCTCGCTTATCAAGTAACCTCTCAATAATAATCCAATCACTTGGTTCATCAACTTCAAAGTAGCTATCTTCAACCATTTCAACATATCCTATTCTTCCTGATATTCTGCATTTTGTTTCTAAAAGTTTTTCCCTACTTGTAATATAAAAAGCTCCATTTTCTACTAAAAAACCATCAAAGTCTTGTCGTCTTGGTCTATTCTTTGGGTCATAGTTTGCAGGTTTTATGGTCTTATCATCAATTTTTTCCCATATAAAACGCTTCTGCCTAACCACAGATATAATACTATCATAAACACCATTTCTATAAAGTCTTAGACCCTTATCTAAATCGTATTCTGTTAACAAAGGAGACGTAGCTTGTATTAAAACCATTGTATTAAAATTGTAATTATTGGAAAACTCCAGCATGACTAATTCAGTTGGAGCAGTATCTGTAGCTGTATATTCAGATCGTGAAACTACAGTAACTTTATCACTAGAATATTGTTCAACTGTTTCCTTTATAGTTTCATTATCAGTAGCAACAAATACATGATCAATTAAATCATTATTAACTGCTGCATCTAATGTCCAATAAATAAGAGGTCTTCCATGAAATAATTTTATATTTTTAAGAGGAATAGATTTACTACCTCCCCTAGCAGGTATTAATGCTACTGTCTCGTAATAATTAACCATATAAAATTTTACCTTCCTTTATATTTTAATTTTTCTCTTTGCGCTTTTTCTATGGGTAATATTTTTTCCTTTTTGTAATTTAGTGCTTTTGATGCACAATTTAAATCTCTAACAAGTCTTCTCAAACCGTCTGGCTCAAGTGATACCGCATGATCTGTACCTTTCCATGTTCTATCCAATGTAAAATGTCTCTCTATTATCGAAGCTCCTAATGTATAAGCTGCTATATCCATAGCTATTCCTTTGTGATGTCCAGAAAAACCTATTCCTTTTACTAGATCTTCATATTTATCTCTAAGTCTTGTTATTTCAAGTAAACTTAAATCTTCCATAGGAACGGGATAACCCGATACACATGCATATAATACCAAGTCATTTTGCCTTTTCTTTTCTTTAAATAAGTTAATTACTTTTTTTTCTTCTTCTGTAGTTGTCATGCCTAATGATATATGTATTTCTCCTTCATAATTATCGCAAAGCCAACTCAACATTTCATAGTGATTATTGCATGCTGAAGGTATTTTTATCATCTTAGGTTTTAATTGAGCAACTTCTTTGGCAGACGTTAGATCCCATACTGATGTACTATATATTAAACCAAACTCCTCACATAGGTTTTTTAGCTGTTCATGTTGTTTTATTGAAAATTCTAAAAATTCTCTATGAGCTCCATATGTGTTTCCATATGAATGATAAGGACAAGGATGAGGAGATTTATATTGTTCAGGCGTTAAACATTCTCTATTATTTCTCTTTTGAAATTTCACAGCATCAACTTTACAGAATATCGCTGCTATCTTTATAAATTCTTTGGCAATCTCAAAATCACCCTTATGATTACAACCAATTTCAGCTATTACAAACGGTTTCTTGTATTTTACATATTTCATATTTTTTACTCCCCCAAGCTTTATTTACTTACATTTGTTTTGCACATAGCTACTTTGCTTTATATATTCGTCTATTGCTTCATTGACTTCTGTATATATGGGTCCTACCATTTCATAATCCTGTCTACAAAGCTCTATATAGTGTCCAAAATGTTTTACAATCATCCATGCTTTGGCTCTTATATCCCTCTCTGCCTGTATATCTGGAATTTTATTTATAAGAAGATCTTTTTGAACCCTATTCATAGGCAATATAAATACATTATAGAAAATATTATTTTGAAATTTTAAAAATAGTCTGTCAAATTTTGCGAACAAATTGTCAAGTCGTGCAGGACTTGTAGCTTTAGATGCTACGTTTATCTTGTTAATCATAGTATTTAAATCATTAAATTGTTTACCAAGCCTTCTATACTCTGCATTCATTCTATACTGTTTACTCTCTAACAATCTTTTGTCATATCTTTTTTCGTATTCAGGAAGCCAATTGGCTTCTACAACAACATTTTTGAGTCTAGATGCCATTATATCTTCTAGTGGTACAAACTCTGTACCTTCTATACATGCTCCACCCTTTGTAGCATTTAGTACTTCTACATCTTTAAAGGATTTTGCATAAAACTCCATCTGCGCTCGCATACAATTGAAGCCTTCTGTTGTCTCAACTTCTCTACCGTATACATCTTTCACATATATAGTTTTTTTACTTTCGTCTTTCTTTATAGGATCAATATAATCTATACCCGTTGCATATTTATACTTCCCCCTATGAGCTAGATTTTGTCCTACTAATATTATAGGATTAAAACCTAATCTATAGAGTAATTCTAATGTCACCACAGCTATAGTTGGAGCGTCACGCACAGTTTCAATGTTTTCATCGTCCTTTATATCTAAATAATACATTGATGTAGTATCCTGATTTGTAATCATATGGTATTTAGGTCCTGGATAATCTTCAATAACTTCAAAACCTACACTACTACCAAATATCAATGGAATTTCTTTTATTTCCTCATCTTTTATTTTTTGAAATACAATCTGGTTCTTTTCAGTAGGGTCATATGTACATGCTGCATGTGGATATATGTCATTGGCTATTAGAGTATTTACCGCCGATCCTACAGAGAAAATATATGCCAAACCCTCTTCTTTTATATATCTTAAATTTTCTATCTCATCGTTTAGCGAAGGACCAGCAGCTGCAATTATGGCGGGTTTATCCTTAAAATAGTTTTTCCGTTCAATTAAAATATTTGGAGTGTTTAACACGTCGCCAAAATTTTTCATCCCATTTGTAATCCAACGTTTTTCAAATGCCAGGTTGACCTTAAATGAACTAAGACTATTTTTTAATAAAAGTTTATATGCATTTAAAAAATCACTGTACTTTTGCTGATATATTTTTTCATATACAGGCAATACTATTAAAAGATAATTACCCTCATATTTTTTGACGTTTCTTTTTAAGAAGTTTAAAGCACTATTGTGACCATCTTCAAAATCTATATCTAGACATTGTTTAGACAGAATATGCTTTAAATCTCTATTTTCTAAAAAAATTTTAAATATATCAGGTGCAGGTTCATATATACAAAAAGGTATATTGGGATATTTATCAATAAAAGTTTCAATATGGTATCCCAAGCCTATACCATAAAATATTACCTTTGAATACTTCTCCACATCATCATATTGGGAGATTATAATTTTTGCTTCCCTTATGGGATCGTATTGACTATGTATAAAGTTTTGTTTTGCACCATCATTTAACATAAGAGTGCCCACTCCACTCTTTGATGGATACACCGCAAAAGAATTTTCAGAAACTTTTTGCTCTATAATATTCCATTTATCATATGTATGTCTAAAATTGATTCTCAATAAATTTATATTGTCAATGTACTTCATCAGGTGCCACCCCTATCATAGATACTATAGCATTACTCATATTATTTAAAGTTTCAATTACCTCATAGAGGATTAAATCACTAAGCAATATGCTATCTTCATTTTCCATAGCCTCTAAAAGTTGCGGTAAAAATTTCTTTAGTGTAAGCACTGCCTTTACATACTCATTCCATTCTTCGAAATTCTCGGTAGCGTTATGCGTAGCATTTAAAGAATCTATTGTAGCAGTAGAATCAAATATCCATTCTAATGCCTCTAAAAAATCGTTTAAATCAAGTAATGTATATTCGTCTACACCAATATAGAGTTTGTTGCACAGACTTTCAAGTTGGGGTATTGCTTCCTGTATATATTCATAAGTAGAGTATAAAATATCTTCTGCAAATTCTTTAAGGGTTCTAGCTATAATATTTATATTGTCTATATTATCTATATTATCTTGTATATACATATCAAAATTTTCGTATATAGGTTCTCCATCTATTATCATATGGCTGAAGTATAGATGACTCTCTGAAAGCTTATCTTCTATAAAGTTTAATAGAGAATTTATATCTTTCTCATTCCATTCAAAGTTTTTTCCTGCTATATTAATATACATCCCTTTTCCCCTTTTTTTATATTTCTATATAATTAGACCATAAGCTCATATAGATAAAAAAGAATCAAAAAGTCGGAATCTGACCCTTCTTATTCAATTTAAATAATAACATCTTGTCATATTATATCGACATTTTTTGATAAATACTTTAGAATAATTTAGATGTATCTAAAAACCAGCATTAATTTATTTTTTATCTATAAACTTTGAAAGAACATCTATTGTTAAAGATGGAGCATGGGCTGCCTGCCTATTTGTAGCCTTAGTCTCATCTAAAAGTTCTGCCCTAAGTATTGTAAATTCTTCTGGAGCATCTATACCTATTCTCACCCTATCCCCATCTATTGAAACTACAGATATAATTATATCATCTCCAATTAGTATCTCCTCGTCTCTCTTTCGTGTAAGTACTAACATTTCTACTCACCCTCCCTTAAGGCCGCTGCAAACACAGGGTACCTCATGGGATAGTCATCATCCGTTAATATAACTTGCTTACCTAATTTCTTCGCCATATTTATGACAATAGGTGCTGCAAGGTTTGCAGTCATATTCTCTATTTTATCAGGTACCACAAGCATACTTAAAAGAAGTACATCTTCCCTTTTTTCTATTTCGAGTTCCTTTAGAACACTATCAGATAATACTGGTTCATAATCTGCTGCAAAATTAAAGGGATCGGCTAATATAAATGCAATATCTCCATCGTCTATACTCTGCAACCAATAGAAGTGTGTATCATCTTCAAGGGATATTATTATATATCTCTTTAGATGTTCAAATGCAGGTATACCCTGTCTAAACTCAATTATATCTTTTTCATCTACCTCTATAACGCCAAAGCGTGAAGTATTTATCTTCATATATATTTACCCACTTTCTATCTGTAATATATATAACTAATCCATCTTAAAAAATCAATAAATTTTTATAATCATAGACCAATATTTAAACATTGAGAATTAAAACAAGGGAAACACGATATCTCATATTTCCCTATCTATATTATTACCTACATATTCAAATTTAATATCAGGCCATACCTCCATATATATATCTACCTTATGCCGCGTTGCGTCTATATTAGCTTTCGGATATACAGCCCAATTAATAATAGGAGGCATTGGTTTAACCTCAATTTCTGCTTTGCCTTCCCTTACCTCTATTTGTGGCCTTGATTTAGGGGCAATATCTACATTTATTTCGCATAACTCCTCATACATACTCTCTTTTGCAATCTCCACAATAGGATCGCCCCCATCTTCTATACGCATTAGCCTTTCGCCTTCTTGTGCTATTTTTGATATGCTTTCTAATCCTGCCCTCAGACTTTCATCATAGAAATCTTTTGTTAGCCTAAGAGCTGTCTTAATTCCCAATTCGGCAAAACATTCACTTTGATCTATATAGACTTTAGGAAGAATATTCTCTATTTGCAGTTCTGCCTTAGGCTGCATTATATCAGCATTAGGAAGATTCTGTTCAATATTAATCTTAGCAGGATATTGACGAATACCTATTCTACCATATGTCTGGGTTATCCTTATTGAACCTATATTCATGATATATTACTCCATCAACTTAGAAAATCCACTAAGGTAGGTTGTATTATACGAGCTCCCACTGACAAAGAAGAACGGTATACCATTTGAGCCATCATAAATTCCATTATAGCCTCTGCTTGATCAACATCTTCTACCGAAGATTTTACAGCTGTATAATTTATCTTATCAGTACTATACCTAGATTCTACCATCTCAAGCCTATTATACTTCCCACCCACTTCTGCAAGATGGGATAAGATATCTTCTTGGGCTTTTTGTAGTTTGCCGATAGAAGCGTCTATCCCCTCTGCATCACCACTTTCAAGTGCATCAGTAAGCCCAGATATCACACTAAATATGTTGTTATCTCCTCTGCCAAAGAGCTCAATACCATTTATACTCACCTTCATATTGACTCCTGTCCCTATTTCATAACTCAATGCTTCTCCCTCTAGTTTATCAAGAACAGCTTCATTACCAGTTATTAAATCTGCCCCATTATAGATAAGCTGTCTATTACCATTAAGATCTGTTTCTATCTTAAATGGAACCTCTACTGTGTTGTAGCCCCCAAATACATATCTACCACCATATGTAGTATTTGCACACTGTATGAGCTGATTTTCAAGTTCTCTAAGCTCCTTTGCATTAGACGCCATATCCTCAGGTGTCTTAGTACCACTATTCGAATCTATAGCTAGATCATACGCCCTTTTTATTATCTCATTCATCTCCATGAGACTTGTCTCAGTCTGAGTAAGCCACGCCTTGGCATCCCCTACATTTTGAGTATACCTCTCTAGTTTCGAAAGATCAGTGCGTGCCTGAAGACTCCGCGTTACACCTACAGGGTCATCTGATGGACGTGTAATCTTCCTACCCGTTTCTAATTGGTTATGATATTTATCCAATTTCCCTAAATTATTATTCATATTGTATAAAAATTGGTTTATCATCATACTATTTGTAATACGCATAATAACCCCCCTTATCTACCCACAACGCCTGTACGATTTATAAGAACTTCTAACTGCTCATCTACGGCGGTTATCATCCTAGCTGCCGCATTATATGAATGGAGATACTGCATCATCAATGTCATCTCTTCATCTATAGATACTCCTGACACAGATAATCGTTTATTCTCCAAACTGTTTGTAAGTATCACTTGTGCTTCCATCATCTTTTTACTATGAGACGACTCAACAGCTAAGTCCGCTATTATGCCCTTTGTATAATCTTCAAGATTTCCAATCTGTATAACTTTACCGTCTAAAGTTATGGAAATATTCTTCTTGTCTCTAATGCCTATGAGCTCAAGTCCTATGCGATTATCAGCCTCCTTTGGAATATCATTCGCTGATATTGTTGACTCTCCAGCCATAGCAATATTATATACACTGTCCATTATCTCAGGAGCAACACATATATTCGCAGATGTAACATCACTTATATCTATATCCTCTTTGATCTGTGCTCCATCATAGGCAAAAAAGTTATAACCACTTTGTGAATCTACATCATCTCTATGTAGAGAATAACCTTGTCTATGGATTTTATTAAATTCGCTTACGATTGCCCTAGCTAAATTATCTAGTTGATTTAAAAAGTATGGTATACCCATGGGCTCATTATACTCTGGCCCCCTGCCATCGCGCATTTCTATAAGGCCCTTGAGAGTACCGCCTGTTATAGGTACATCCCTGTCAAAATCCTCCCATTTTATCTTATATATCTGTCCACTAAGTAGATTATCTTCTACCTTTACAGCTTCTAGCTTATTAACATGAACATGATCTACAAGTGGCATACCAGCTATATCCACTCTAAACCTTCCATCCTGTGTCTCATAATAGTCCACATCTATTATAGAAGACAATTCATCCAAAAGCAGATTGCGCCTATCACGAAGGTCATTTGCTAGGTTACCATCAATTTCAAACTTAAATATCTGTTCATTTAAATCCCTTATATTCACTATGATATCATTTATATCATTAACTGCTATACCAATAGCCGTGTCCTGTTCTTCCCTCAGCTGAGTAAGTTGCGAATTGTAATGCCTTATAGTTTCTGTCAATTTTATAGCATCTTGCCTTACAAGACTCCTTATTTCCTTACTCTCAGGATATTTAGCTAATTCCTGAAATGAATCAAATAATTCAGCTATAGATTGATTAATGCCGGTATCAGACGGTTCATTAAATATATCTTCTATGTATTGAAGTGCTTCAGTCTTGGCTGTCCATTCTCCCCTAGATGTATTCTCCCGCCTATACTGAATATCAAGAAAGTTATCCCTTATTTGATTTATTTCTATAATATCTACTCCGCCACCTATTTGTCCCTTACTGGGAGTTCGCAATAAACCTGTACTTACAGGTGCCTCTACAGATTTTGTCACCATACGCTGACGGGTGTAGCCTACAGTATCTGAATTACTTATGTTATGACCGGTCAAATTAAGTCCCTGTTGGCTTGTAAAGAGACCGCTGCGAGATATTTCAAGTCCATAAAAAGTTGAACGCATCTTCTCACCCCTATATATTTATTATGCCTTTTCATCAAACAAATTTATAGTTTTATTACCCGTGAGATTACTTAATGTAAACTCTATATATTCAAGATTTGTCTTTAACAGTTTTTTGTTTATATTATTTATAGTCTTTTGTTCATCTATTACATAAGAAAAATCATCGAATAGTTCTTGTAATCTCACAGCAAGCTTGCCTTCTGCCCTAGCTATGAGGTCAGTCATTGTAATATCTTCATCACCTAATCTACTTGCAATCTCCATACGCTCTTCCTCTAACTTTCCAAGGGTCATTATCATTGTCTGCTGAACCTTGAGTATATTATCAAGTTCCTTTATCTCTCCGTTTATAATTACATCGGTAAGCTCTTTTGAAAGTCCTAAAAGCTCTTTCTGTATATGAAGCTCTTTTTCCAAGATATCAGCTATTTCCCATATAACCTTTTGCATGATTGTCACACCTTCTTATCATATAACACATTATCCAACATCTTATCGGCCACTAATTCGGCATCTACTTGATATTGGCCCTCTTCTATAAGTGCTTTTACCTCGTCTACCCTCTTAGCACGATCGTTTTTTATCTTTTCAATAGTGTGTTTATCTACTTTTGTAGATTGTAACCTCTGAGCTTCTTCTGAAAGAATGACCTCATCCCGCTCCGAAGAGGTAACTTTCTTCTTTGCCTTTTGGGCATATTGCTCATTGAGCTTATATGGGTTTACTATATTATTGAATCTAGAGCCATTTATTTTCAATGCTTTCACCTCATTTTCTCTCTTCAAATATTATATCGACCATATAACAAAAATATTTAGGGGAGTTGTCAATATTTCTTTTTCTTCATCCTATCTGCAATATACATCTGCTCTGGACCTGTTTTTCTCTTATAATGTTCAGGTGATGTAGACATGCCTTTTTTAAGCTCCACTTCCAGCTCTCTAGAACATTCACTGCAGTATCTACCTGTCCTAATAGGTCTGCCGCAACGTTCACAAGGTAAGCCTATACTCTCCTCTTTAAGTTCTAAACGCCCTTCTCTTAAAAACTCCAAAATTATCTTCTCATCAACTTCTGTTTCCTCAGCAACTTCTGAAACGTTTGCCTCAGGATGATCCCATATATAATCCCGAACCTTGACAAACGTCTCTTCTCTCTCTAACACACAACTATGACAATATGGTACATTATTATATTTAAAAATTCGTCCACACATCTTACAATTTCGTATATCCAAATATAATTCCCCCTCTTGTAAATTCTATTATTCATACACACTAGAAGCAAAGGTTGCCACATATATTTTTTGAGCACCTGCTTCAAGAAGTACACTACTACAGTGATCTACAGTGCTTCCTGTTGTAAGTACATCATCAACAAGTAGAATTGTCTTACCTTCTACTATATGGCCTTGCCTGACTTCAAAAGATTTATAGAGATTCCACATTCGTTCATCCCTATCCATTCCTATCTGAGATGGGGTATTTCTTATTCTTATAAGTACGGTACTAAGTACCTCTTTGCCACCCATCAATTTTCCTATGCTATACGCAAGATATGCCGCTTGATTATAGCCTCGAAGGTTTAAACGTTTTACATGAAGGGGAACTGGGACGATCCCATCAAATTCCCATCCCCTATCTTCTATGGCATCTACCATAAGCCTTGCCATAGGTTCTGCAAGATAGGTATTATTCCGATATTTAAAGCGCTGTATCATATCTGATATGGGTGTCTCATACTTAAATACAGATAGAGCCTGTGTAAATACGTGATTTGTATCCTTACATACATTACATTCTTCCCCTTCTTTTATAGTTCTACCACATTTACTGCAATATGGAGCTTCTATGAAAGGTAAGGTTGCATAACATGTATCGCAAAAACCATATCTATTATAAAGCCTAGCCTCTTTGCCACAAGCTATACATGCGGTTGCCCTAGGATATATTATCTCAACAAAATCTCTAAAAAAACTCTTAAAATTCAATTTCATTTTGAATTACAATCCCCTCTATTAAGTATTCATATCAAAGGGTAGAGAACCTTGATTTGCTATAGATAGTGATGTAAATATCTTTCTAAAGTGATGATCAAGTCCTGAGTATCGCTTTGCTATATAATTATTATCTACCATCTTATAGAGTACTTGTTCTCTTCCTACAAGAACTACCAACTCCCTTGCCCTCGTTATAGCAGTATAAAGTAAATTCCGTGTCATCAACATAGGTGGTCCCCACGCTATAGGTATGAGTACCACAGGAAACTCACTACCTTGACTTTTATGTATAGATACAGCATATGCAAGTTCTAGTTCATCTAATTGAGAGAATTCATACTCCACCTCTTTGTTTTCATCGAATATAACTGTCACCTTGTTATCCTCTAGGTCAATGGAGTTTATAAAACCCACATCACCATTAAATATACCCTCCCCTTCTTCTATAACATTGTCACCTATTCGCACTGTCCATTCCATATTGTAGTTATTACGTATCTGCATCACCTTATCCCCTTCACGAAAAAGTATGTCGCGAAATTTCCTCTCTACTTTATCATGGGATGGGGGATTTAAAACTTCCTGAAGGGTATTATTTAAATTGTTTACACCTACCTTTCCCTTTCTCATAGGGGTAAGAATTTGTATGTCTTTAGTAGGATCTAAGGAGACAAAACCCGGCAATCTATTTACAGTAAGATCTACTATAGTCGCCAATATATCATCTACTGATTCACGTCTATCAAAGAAAAAATCCTGTTCCCGTACATTTAAATGGGGATATTCACCTCTATTTATCCTATGAGCATTTAATACTATCATACTTTCTCCTGCTTGCCTGAATATCTCATCTAATTTAACTACCTTTACTATACCACTGTTTATTATATCACGGAGAACATTTCCAGGACCAACTGATGGTAATTGATCACTATCACCCACCATTATTAACCTAGTACCAGGAACAATTGCCTTTAATAGGTTATTCATAAGAAGTATATCGACCATCGACATCTCATCTATTATTACAACATCAAAATCTAGAGGATCGTCCTCATTCTTTTGGAAAAAACCTTGACCTTCTGTACCACCATATTCCAATAATCTATGTATTGTCTTAGCTTCTCTGCCTGTGGTTTCGGTCATGCGCTTAGCTGCTCGACCTGTGGGAGCAGCTAAGCTTACCTTAAGACCCCTCTTTTCAAATAACTCTATTATACAATTTATAGTGGTAGTCTTGCCTGTACCAGGCCCGCCAGTGATTACTAATGCGCCGTTTGATAGGGACTCTATTATAGCCTCGCGCTGTTTCCCCGCAAATATAATGCCCTCTTCTCTTTGAAATGCCTTGAGTTCATCGTCTATATTGTCTATATCAGATGACAAGTCAACTGTGGCTAGCTTTATAAGGCGCCGGCACACCCCAATCTCTGCATTATAAAATGGGGCTAAGTACACGGCCTCTACATCATCTATTTTTTCTATAAATATTGCCTGCTCAACTGCCATGTTCACAATTGCCTGCTCCACAAGCTCCGGCGCTACTGCCAAGGTATTTGATGCCTCATCTATGAGTTCTTCCCTTGGAAGATAAGTATGACCATTATTTGCCGCCTGTGACAGCACATATTGGATACCTGCAGCTATTCTATATGGCGAATCAAATGATATTCCCATTGTCTGAGCTATACGATCAGCTGTCTTAAAACCTATCCCTTCTACCTCCGATGCTAAACGATATGGATTTTCTTCTATTAATGATATTGTTTCGTTACCATACTTTTTATATATTTTAACAGAAAAAGTAGTCGAAATTCCGTAGGTCTGAAGATATATCATTACCTCTTTTATCTCCATCTGCTCCATAAATGAGGTAGCTATAGTTTGTGCCTTTTTGGATCCGATACCTGGAACTTCAGTAAGCCTATCTGGGTTATACTGAATTATATCCAATGTGTCTATACCAAATTTTTTAACAAGTTTTTTTGCAGTAGAAGGGCCAATTCCTTTTATGAGTCCAGATGCAAGATATTTTTCTATTGCATCCTCAGTAGAAGGCGTCTCAGTGTTAAAACGTTCTATCTTAAGCTGCTCTCCATAGTCGGGATGGACAGTCCACTCTCCACCTATACGTACCCTTTCTCCTTCATTCGCAAAGGGAAGTACGCCAACTGCGGTTATGAGATCACCACTTTCTTCTTCATGTATGTCCAATACAGTAAAGCCATTTGATTCATTTCTAAAAACTACATTGTCAATTATACCCGTTATTTCCACCATATATATTCAAATTCCCTCTTTATATAATATATCTATCAACCAGCATTAACTGAATATAATGTGGCTAATTGCCTCCTAGTCTTCTCATGTCAATAAAATATGATTTAGTTATTAGCTAAATTAATTATAACATATTTAGGTAGAGTTATCATCCTTGGTTGCTAAAAGATGGTATAAAAAGAAAAAGAAATCACCCTTAGTCGCAATCTTATGGTATATGCTTTCCTTTTCACCAAATGTAAAATGAGAAAGGGCTATATTTAACATCTCATCTTTTATATGCTGACCCATTACAATACGGTTTCTAGCGGTCTTTACACTGTCAAGTATCTCTATTTTCTGACCATCCTTTAAATATACATAAGAAATGCTATCACATAAATCCACTCTATCTATACTAGATTCAAATATATAACCCATAGACCCATCATCTCTTCCTATTGGCTTTCTCACTTTAAATGGAATAAGTACTACATCATAAAATATGGGTAATGCGTTACATGTCCTCTGTCCGCTTATAGAACGAGCCTCTCGCTTTATGAGATCTATATCCTTTTGAAAAACCCTTGCAATATCCTTTATAACCGTCTGTACACGACGGGATTCATCTATGGGGGATTTCCCATAAAATAATATACGACTTATATTCGCACCATATTCATTATATATTGGCAATACACCACACATTCCGTCCTCTAACCACTTTTTACAAATAGACCTTCGCTCTGGCATATATACCTTACCTCCCGCCCTCTTTTTATTCATTATAATACGAACATTTGTTCCCGTCAACAACTATATATCATTTTTTTATAGCATATTTTAAGGGAGGGGCAGCCCCTCCCTTAAAATATTAGCCAATATCTATTTCTACCTTATCGGTACTTATTATAGCGGCACTAACCGGATCAACCAAACCACCTTCAATATTAAAAGTATCATTCGACACTATAAGGTCCATAGCTGCTCTTACCTCTGCGCCGGTTAGTCCTTCTTTAGGATCATTCAAGGTAAGACGATAATTTTTACCTTCTCCCGTCTTAAATACCATCTCAAGTACATTCGCCACATCTCTCACCTCCCTTTTTTTGTTTTTCTTATTCTAACCTAGACTTCTTCATATAGAACTGGTGTATTTCTTATAATGCTGATTAGCTCGTTTTCCTGAAGTCCTACAAGGGCAAGTGCCACTTCATTGAGGGCTTCATCTAAAATGGTAGGTTTTATTTTATTGAATGTCTTTGTTCGAGTTATATCTTTACCCTCACCAGTTTCACCTATTTTGAACTTTAGTTGAAGACTATTTTCCATACTTTTTATTGTAAGTGCCATATCAAAACCTCCCTTCTAGTATTTAAAGAGCGCTCCTCCCTTTAGGGTTGACTATATTGTATATAAAGGTCCTGAAAATATAAAAAGTCGAGAAGATAACTCCTCGACCCATATATATGTAGTAGGAACATATGTTTGGATTAGTTTTGGTATCCTATTTGCCATTTATATATCCTTATATGTTCATCTACATACTCTTTAAATATGATGATAATTCATCTGGTTTTAATAACTTTATAAAACAGTAGTCTTCGCCTAATTTTTTCATTATTTTTAATGTCTCATCGCTAGAACCCACATCTACAAGCACAATATTCAAAAGCATATCCTCCATAGAATCTAATCCTGCCTTTAATATAAAACCTCGTACAATTCCCTCGAGAACATCTTGCTGATTCTTTGCAGATATGATTATACTCAATTTTTCCCTATCTATATGCTTTGAATAATTTATATGCTGATATAATTTTAAGACAAAGAGTACCATTCCAAAAATGGCAAAAGTCCAGAGGACTATGGCTGTATATACATCTATAAACATATGCCTGCCTCCTATATTACTTGGTACTCTCATAATATGCTTGAGTTTTCCAAAAAGTGAAAAGAGCCCTCAATAGGGCTCTCTTTAAAAAGCTTCAGATTTGAGTATTTCCACCTTATCTAATTTCTCCCAAGGTAAATCTATATCCGTTCTACCAAAGTGACCATAGGCTGCAACCTGTCTATATATAGGTCTTCTAAGATCTAAATCCCTTATTATTGCAGCAGGTCTTAAGTCAAAATGTTTTTCTATGAGTTCAACTATCCTATCATCCGATATCTTGCCTGTCCCAAATGTATCTACATGTATGGATACTGGTTTTGCAACTCCTATTGCATAGGCAAGTTGCAATTCACACCTATCAGCAATACCAGCTGCCACTATATTCTTAGCCACATATCTTGCAGCATAAGAAGCCGAACGATCTACCTTAGTGGGATCCTTACCTGAAAATGCACCACCACCATGCTTCCCATAGCCGCCATATGTATCTACTATAATTTTACGTCCGGTAAGACCTGAGTCTCCTTGAGGGCCTCCCACTACAAATCTACCAGTTGGATTTATTAGAAACTTTGTATCTTCGTCTAAAAGCTCTTTGGGTATAACTGCCCTTATTACATGCTCCATAATATCCCTCTCTAGGGTCTCCCTATCAATTTCGGGGTGATGTTGAGCAGATATTACCACAGTATCTACCCTATAGGGCTTTCCATCCCTATATTCTATAGTTACCTGAGATTTACCATCTGGCCTTAGATAGTCAAGGGTACCATCCTTCCTTACGGTGGATAGCCTTCGTGTAAGCTTATGTGCCAACGATATTGCCATAGGCATTAGCTCTGGCGTCTCATTGCAGGCATAGCCAAACATCATACCTTGATCGCCGGCGCCTATCGCCTCAATTTCATTGTCATTCATTAAGCCTTCCCTTGCTTCAAGGGCCTTATCTACACCCAGGGCTATATCTGGTGATTGCTCATCTATTGAAGTTATAACTGCACATGTCTTTGCATCAAATCCAAATTTTGCCCTTGTATATCCTATATCAGCAACAGTCTCTCTTACTATTTTAGGGATATCCACATAACAGTCTGTTGTAATCTCTCCCATAACTAACACCATACCTGTAGTTACTGCAGTTTCACACGCTACCCTTGCCTGACTATCCTTTGCTAGTATAGCATCAAGGATTGCATCGGAGACCTGATCACATATCTTATCTGGATGCCCCTCTGTCACTGATTCTGATGTAAAATACGTCTTTACCATTATATATTCCCCCTTAGTGTTTTAAAAAAAGACATTTTCCTTAAGAAGGGCAATAAAAAAACCCTTGATAAAGGGTTCTTTATGAAAGTAACCCTCATCTTTCAGAAAATACATTCTGCAGGAATTAGCACCTAGCCTAATAGACCGGTTGCTGGGCTTCATAGGGCCAGTCCCTCCACCACTCTAGATAAGGAAAATATTCTTTTATAATGGTATTATTCTAACATGTTTTTTACATGAGGTCAAGGGGCAGTAGGATTTATTTACCATAAATTTATTATTATCCTGCAAAATTTGTCATTCCCCTTCAAAACAAGCTAACAACCAATCTCTTTTATTTCCAATCTTCTTTTCATACTACTTAATCAACAAAATTCAAATAATATATCGACTATCTTAACTACGATAAAAACTTAGAAATGATGATATTCAAGACTTGAGAAGTATAAAAATAAAATGGGGCTGTGGCAAAACTAATTAATTAGTTTTGCCACAGCCCCATTTTGGTGGAGGAGGATGGATTCGAACCATCGAAGGCTAAAGCCAGCAGATTTACAGTCTGCCCCCGTTGGCCACTTGGGTACTCCTCCATATTTTTGTCACATTTCGTGACCGCAATTCATAATTATAGACTATAGAGGTGCGCCTGTCAACTACTTTTTTATTTTTTCCTCACGCTCAAAAAATTATATATACCTTAGGCTGTACTAATATATAAATATTTACTGTTTTTTATAGTAAAACTGAAATCATTGATATTTCAAGAACCGCAAAAACTCAAATAGTTTTATTCCAGCTTTCGCAAACATTAAATAAAACTATAAACCTATGAATTACATCAACATCCAGTCATCTTTAATTGTTTGAATATTAAAATAATTGACTTATCTACGATTTTGAAAAAAAATAGCTAACTCAAATAATTTCCCCATTGATAAATTAATCTATACATGGTTATAATAAATGAAAGGCAATCTTAAAGGAAGTGACAAAATGGAAAATATTCATATTAAAAATTTTATAGGAAAACATGTGCATTTTATCGGTATTGGTGGCATAAGTATGAGTGGAATTGCCGAGATACTCCTTAATAAAGGCTATAAGGTATCAGGATCAGATATACGCAATTCTGCAATAATAGAGCGTCTTAGAAAAAAAGGTGCAAATATATATATAGGACATAGACCATCAAATATAAATGGAGCAAACCTAGTTGTATATACCGCAGCTATAAATAAAGAAAATCCTGAGCTTTTGGAGGCACATAAAAACTCCATACCTACAATGGATAGGGCAACACTCTTAGGACAGCTTATGGAGACTTATCCATTTGCAATTGGGGTTTCTGGTACCCACGGTAAGACGACCACTACTTCTATGCTCTCTATAATAATGGAACATGCAGATCTTGATCCCACAATATTGGTAGGTGGTGAAGTCGATGAAATAGGAGGAAATGTACGTACTGGAACTAGTGATTATTTTTTAACAGAGGCATGTGAATATGTGGAAAGCTTTTTAAAATTTCATCCTTACATAGCACTGATACTCAATATAGATGAAGATCACTTAGATTATTTTAAAAACTTAGACCATATATATAGTGCTTTCCTAAAATATGCACGTCTAGTACCCCCTGATGGCTACGTAATAGGCTGCATAGATGATCCCCTTGTAGAGAAACTTATGAAGGAGGCAGGGAGACAGACTGTAAGTTTTGGTATAGAAAAAAATGCCGATCTAATAGCCCATTCTATATCTTTCGATGATAAGGGTTGTCCCACATTTATTCCGTCTTATATGGGAAAAGAGGAAGAGCCTATACATCTCAATGTACCAGGTAAACACAATATATATAATGCATTAGGAGCATATGCTACTGCAAAAATATTAGGTGTAGATGGAAAGATAATTAAAGAAGCCCTATCACTATATCACGGTACTCATAGAAGATTTGAAATAAAAGGAACTGTAGATAATATAACTGTAATAGATGACTATGCTCACCATCCAAATGAGATAAGGGCAACGTTGAATATACTAAATAACTTCTCTCATAACAGAATATGGTGCATATTTCAACCACATACATATACCCGTACAAAAAAATTATTTAATAGATTTATAGATGCCTTTCATGGTGTAGATAAACTTATAGTAACTGATATATACGCTGCTAGAGAAAAAAACCCTGGTGATATACATGCTAAAGATATCGTATCTGCCATAAATGAAAATGGGCAAGATGCCCTATATATATCAGATTTTAAAGACATCGTATCGTATCTTGCTGAAAATGTTAAGTCTGGGGATATTATAATTACAATGGGGGCAGGCAATGTATATGAAGTTGGGGAGTCTTTTTTGAAAAGTTTCCAAAAAGTAACACCTAAAGCACTTTAATATCATAATATAAACTACAAAGATTTATGATGTGAGGTGTTAATATGGAAGAAATTAAAAG
>CZCB01009584.1_pt1 | contig 18771 bp, 21 predicted proteins | sample 591991 | NCBI WGS metagenome assembly CZCB01 (sample SAMEA3556809, study PRJEB10932) | anaerobic digester metagenome | reverse complement strand
TATAAAGGGAATAGAACTATAAATGATAGTATACAGCCTTTAATAAGTATTAATGAAGGCTCTGGCATGTTAAACAAGGATCATTTTTAGCAATTAAAAAGAGATATAAAATTTTATATAGACGGATAGGAGATTACAGAAGATACTTTCTTTTTCGAAGATAAGCAATAGCAATTAGTTATTGATAATGTTGTTGGTCCGTTTATTCCAATTTTATATTTTAATAATTTTATAAAGTTTCCTGATGAATATATTAATGAAGGTAATGTTAGCCAAGTGATTAGTGAAAATGTTGCGTTTGATAATGGTGCTATAGAAACGTTAAATAGAACAATATATTTTGGTGATAAATCAAAATATGTTTTTAATGTTAGGATATAGGAACCTTATATTAAGTTTAGAATAATATATATTCATCCAATGTAGTCTATGTATAGTGAAGAAGTAATTTCTCCTATTATGTAGTATAAACCAAATAATGTGCCAGAGGTAGAAGTATTATTATCTGGTAGAAATAGATTAAGATTATATAATAATTCTAATATAAAGATAAACAATGTTGATGTAATTATACATAATGATGGATAGACATAGGAATTTGGCGAAATAGATAGATTAGAAAGTAAAGTTATAACTTTAGAAAATAAATATGAAAAGTTATATTAGACATTATATATTTATGATAAAGCTGGCAGATAGCATACACAATATGCGATTATTAATAATAATAGGTATGATGGGTATATAGATAAAAATTATGGGATAATTGTTTAGAATAATACCATTAATTAGTATCAAGATGGTACAGTAAGATTAGAATATGAAGGGAATTATTCTTTGGATATAAATATATTGGATGGCGAAACATTACCAATTCCTTCTTAGTGTAGTAAAGTTTATATTGATAATGAGCTTAAATATATAAAAGGAAATAAAACTATAGTCATAGATAATGATAGGGTAATGGGATCTCAATAGTATCCATAGAAAATAAGGCTATCAAATAATAGATTTATTAAAGTTTAGAATGATGAAGAACTTTTATTTGTTATAAAAAATTATGACATTATAGATGTAGAAGATTTATATGGAGATATATATGAGGTTTATATTGTTGTGGTAGGTGATTGATATGGTACGATGGGATATAGAATTCCCGCATTATAACAATAAAACTATTACTTATATGAATATAACTATGAATATACCAGATAGTCAGGTATTTAATCTAAAATATGATTTAGCTGAGATTGCTACATTACTTGATCAACATGGTATAACTTAGGAAGTAATTGATACTGGTTTTATAGGATTTCTAATATATAAAGAAGTTATAAATAATCTAAATAAACAAATGCCTTAGAGAAACATTATAGTTTCGGCGTTAGAATTTTTGTATAAAACTGTGGATGAACCTTTATAGCGTTTTGATGATATAATAGAGATTGAAGATCCGCACGGATTTGGAGAAACTTTATTTTATATAATTGGATAGTTTGGCGAAGAAAATGTTTCTTTATAGCGATAATATAGAAAGGAGAGAAATGGATAGATTGTATTTATTACAATTGATTCCGTGTATATTAAATGAGAGTTAATACTTCTAAAATAATGGAAATGAAATAGCTGATTCAAAATATATTTATATCTTTTACTCCTGGTTCTTAGGAATAGAGAAACTTTCCAAGATATGGATTCTCATATTTATAGTTTTGTAATTCGTAGCAAACTTAGCTATCTATAGATACTAATATACGAGAGCTTGATAATCCAGTAATCTTTTATAGGATTAGACCTGGGAATATATATAATTAGAGTGATGTTGATCCTACAATAGATGTCCCGCCTTTGAATTCTCCATCAGATCTAATAAGTAATAAGATTTTAATAAATGTTTCAAAAGTTAATATACCAGTTTTAGAATTAGAGTAGATCGATGATAAATATAAAATATAGCAATAGTATTTAGATAATTATAGGAATATAAAGCCATATGATATAAATCAAGAATTTGACACTAATAATATATATATCACATCTGTTTTTTTAACTAATTATAGGATTGAAAAGCATGAAGGTGTTGATATATTATATGATTATTATGATAATGAAATTATTTATAAAGAAGATTAGCTAATTTTTGGAGGGTTTAATTTCCAAAGTAATGACAGATTTATGAGAATAGATTTAGCACGTGGTTTTAGTGATATAAAATGGGAGGTAATAATATGAAATATATAAAAGCTTTGCCTGGTACTCCTATTGATCCTAAATAGATGAATGCTAACTTAGATATAGTATCCAACGAATTAGATTTAATAGAAAAAAAGATAAATACTCTTTTAGTTAGTATAGACACTGGGTTATAGCGCAATAGAGAAGAATTATATGAACATTTGAAAAGCTTGAGTTAGACAAGGAATGACTTGATTGGCAAGATTAGCTATTATGAGTATTTAATACAAAGGTATCATAAAGAGTTTGAAAATTTGATCGCTGTTAATGAAGTTATTATAGATTATTTAAATAATTTAGGACAAGTAATAGAAAGTGCTGAAAGTTTTGAAGATGTCATCAGGTCAATACCGCAACCGCCACAACAAGCATCCCAAAAATACGAATAGCCCTCAATGCCACAAAATATGTTTATTGTTTATCCTACTTCTAATTAGGTAAATATAAATTTTAAGAGAACTATGTTAACAAAAGATTTTGGTGCTTTTATAAATAAAAAATAGGTAAACTTTAACTATACTGTATCAATTAAAGATGAGGAAGAAGAGGATTTTATAGTTTCTGGCGATTATAATAACTTAAAAAATCCTGATTTTTCTGGTATGATAAATATTGCTAAACATGTAAAAGAAGAGGTTGAGTATGTACCATTTACAATTTTATTTGAATAGTTTGACAGTAATGAACAAAAAGGTTTGCCAAGAGAGCCATTTAATATAAAAGGTATCAGTTTTGTTCCACAATCTAACAGTTCTTCTCAGTTTAATAATTTAGGTCTTGGGGAAATGTATTTAGAAAGTATAAAGGTATATGGTGTAAATAGTGTAAGTAATATAATACTAAATGAAAAAGTATATTCAATGGGTGAATATGATAAGTATTTTGATACGCAAGATGTTAGAAAAGTGGAGATGAACTTTATACAGCCAAATTACCATATAGAAACAAGTTTACAAAATGAGGAAGAATATGTTTATGATGTTGGGTTATATTATTTTGCCTTTATATTAGAAGAGCAAAATGATACGCAAGAATATGCTTTGAAGTTTAGCTTTTCTTAGGATAAAGTATATGATTATGTTGTGAATGGAAATGTTAGTAAAAATGATGTTAATCTTTATAAAGAAGGATAGCCGGGACAAAGTATTATTGGCATGAAGATAAACCAAGAAGATACAATAATATGTCAAATAGAGAAAGATAGTTTTTATATAAATAACATAGTTATTTTCTATGACTGAAAAGAGGTTTGAAAATATGAAATTATCCTCATTTGAATATAATAGTTTTTTTGATAATGTATCAGGTAGATTTGATAAATATAATAGATAGTTAGTTATGAGTAAATAGAATATAGATAGTACTAGTAAGTCTATGATAGATGTATAGGGTGAATATGTATTGTCTTTTAGTGATGATATACCTAGCATCTCTCATGTTTTTGATTCTACGATAATACAATTTATAAGAACTCAATATAGGAATATAATAAATGATAATTATTTAACATCATTATATTATAGAAAAGTAGAGTATAACTAGGGTTTTATGATTGAAGTTTAGTAGGATATACGCGGTATAGGGAATGTCTAGTATTTTATTGCTAATCATGTTGACCAGTTCACATTTCCAGTTGTTGAAGCTGATAAAAATTATATATATTCATAGGGCAAAATTAAGCAACAAAATGGCTTAACATAGTTTGCCGTAGAATAGACTGGGTAGAATGATGGCGATAGATTTATCTTAAATAAGTTTGAATATGTAGAGAATAATGGAGTTGGATACATACAGCCAGTATTTATACTTCCATAGTCAGTATCAAGCTTTTCATTTTTGGATAATAGCGAAAAACTTGTTGAAATAGATTATAGTAATGTTGAGAATAATTATGTAAAGATTTTGTTTAACTATAAAACAGGTTCTCCGTTATTTAGAGAAAATATATATTCGCCAGAAGTAAGGAATATAGATGAGTTTGGATTAGCTGGAGATAGTTAGTAGAGATCATATAGATTTTAGCTACCAGAAAGAAAACCTGCTGGTTATTTTCAAATAAGATTTACTAGAACATCTGGATAGGTACAAGAAACTACTTTTATGACATATGATGAACTAAAAGGTATAATTGTGGAAGATACTAGTAGCGAAATAAATTATTTTACAATAGGATAGCAAACGTTTACTGATAAGGTACTCCCAGTATATAGTTTGGACTATATGAATTATATACAATCTTTTTATGATGAATAGGAAGCTAGTTAGGAAAATTATTCTTTACAAGATATATATGATTTATTAATGAGGAAAGCCATAAGAAGCATATCCGCAGATAGCTATAATATAGTATAGAATATAAATATCAATGGTTAGACTAATTATACAAGTGCTATATAGAATGGTAGCATCTAGCAAGTTTTGCCATAGGTAAATAATAATAACTATTTAGTCATACTTGCTTCTATAGATAGTGAAGGGAATAAATATATAGGATATAAGACAAAAGAAGGCGGCACGCAGTGGTACGGGGCTGTGTATTCTGGTGAACATATAGATAGGGAATAGACAATATAGAATAAGAGACAGATTGAACAATAGATAACTAATTAGTATATTAGGTCTTTTGATACGATGATAATGGGTTATTATGGGGCTGAAGATGATTTAGAAGCATATTTTGATACATACCAAACACCGGATCCTATATTGTAGGAGAGAGTATCGAATATTTTAGAAAATAATTTAGAATATATACTTATTAGTCCAAATGGAGTTCCGGGGGATCCAGATTATTATATTAGGAAAACTGTTAGTGTAGAGTATTCTATTATCCCAAGTTTTTTTAATATAAACTATATAAATGAAGTAGACGTTAATAATTTGTAGGAGTAGATATATCAAATTTTACTTTCTAAATCTGGTAAAGTCCCTGATACTAATTATATAAGTAGGGACAATTTATTTAGATAGATAGTCAAATCATAGTCTTCTGGCGGGAAAATGGTTAAAGTTTCTGGAAGTTATGATAACGACATATAGGATGTTTTAGTTAGGGTTATGGGGTAGCAAGTTTATGTTGATAGTAAAGATTTGTCGGAGCTATTAGTGTCAAATAGATATGTTCCGCAAAATGTTGAAAATAAAAATGGAATAAGTAATATAAAACAAATAGAATAGCCGTAGTGGTTAACTACAAATGGTAGGTCGTTAACCTCACAATATGAAAATACTATAAAAGATTTTGTTTTTGTAAAATTTTAGTTAGATGTTAATTAGAATGTATCTTATCAAACATATGATTTAATCGGCGATTATGACAAGCCGATACAAATAAAGAATGTAGAAAAACCCGTAAAGATTGATGATAGCGGCATATTGGTTAGGATAGGCAACAGATAGACTTCTGGCAGCTTTAATATAAGGGCTAATTGTTATTCTTTTACTGATACCTTTAGTATTAACTTTATTCCTTATTATAAAAAGTATTCATTTGATATAAACATGAGATAGCATGATTTTGTCCAGTTTAAGGGCAGGGGAATGCTAGATACTGATAAAATGAAATATACTAAGTTATCTAATAAAGTTATAATAGAATCGCAGAAAGAAGAAAATGTGGTTGTGAATGGATTGACCATTACTAGAATATAGCCAGAGATAAAAGAAATAGATAATGCGTTGGATTTAGCACAAGCTGCTATGATGTCTAGTGTTGAAACTGGTCTTTCCGCTTATTACGCCGAAGGTGATGTTTCCGATGTATATCCATTAAACTAGAGGGACAACTATGAAATAACTACATATTAGCCGATAGATTAGTAGTATAGACAAATACTAACAGATGTTGGGAATAACATTAGGAATTCCATTATAGAATAGTTAAAAAAAGAAAGAGAGCTAACTAGTTATGGCGTAGATGATAAGCCGAGGGTAGATATGTATACGTTCACAAGTATGAAACAATAGCAACAAACTAAAACTAATGAAGAAATATAGATGTCTATAGACAATGCCTAGGCTAGGAACGTTGTTAACACAGAGAAAGGACCGGAATATGGTAGAAAAAGAAAAGCTGTAGATTAGAGTAATGAGTTAGATAAGTAGCAAGCTGGTAAAGTTAGATAGCATTTATCAAAGACTTATGGCAAAGTTGGGATAGGATATGATACATATGTATATACTGTACAGGAAAGTGGTTTATGGTCACGGATTTTTACTATTATCCTCTCTATAGCCGCTGTCGTAGCTAGCTTTTTGACTTTTGGTGTTGGGACTATAGGCATATAGGTTGCTATTGCTTAGATTGGAGGGATATATGGTATATAGCAGAAGATAGTAGATAGTTTTAAGGGTACATAGATTAATGTCAATATAGGTAATTTCCCAAATATTGGGCAATAGATGTCTATAAAAAATATAGAAAGTATAATAAAAAATCTAGATGCTGGTGAAGCAAATAAGGACATTATAGTACCGTTAAGCAATATAGATAATCTAAACTTACAATAGGTGTTATATGACTTACAGAATACATTAAGGATGATAGCAAAAAGCCCAGATGATAGCAAACAAATTAAAGGTATAGAAGAAATAAGATTTATAATGAATAATAATACAGATGTTTTACAGGCGGTAATACCATATGGTATTGTGTCGACTACTGTTGCTGGCGATCCAAAATAGACGATATAGAGGAAAAACACATAGATAGATATGAGTAATAACAATAGAATACTTATATAGCATCCAGATAAAATAAATAACAATACCTATTCGTTTAAGTTATCAGATATATCAAAAGTTGATGCCGGATATAGAAATCATATTATAGGTAATATAGAAAATATAAATACTTTTTCGTTAGCAGGATTTTTAGTCTATTATTCTAATAATGAGTTCAAGGGTATAGAAGAAACTACATATTATAAATATGTGAAAAACTGGGAGAACACAGAAACTAAATGGTTTCTAAAGAAATATATACACAGAAAACAATGGACAGATGAGTTAAGAGAATATAGTATTGAGACACCCGTATTTGGTATAAGAGATATAAGATTTTTAGGCAGAATCTATTAGAAAACAGATCAGCCTGTAGAACTAATATTTAAGAATATATTACCTTCACCATCGACATTTAGTGATATAGTAATAGAGTTGTATGACGATTCTGGTAATCCTTTAGATGATAGTGTATTAACTGGCGTTGTTGGATAGCCGACAGACATAGGTATGAAAGTAATAATTAATGGAGATACGTATTCAATGGTTCAATCTACGGCAGGGCAATAGAAATTTCAACTATCTGGTAATAACATGATACAATATGATAGTGAAGGAAATGTTTTATAGTATAATAAAAAAGATTCGCAAGTTGTAGACGAGATAAGACCAATTATTCAATACCATAATCAAAGTTTTTATGGTTCTGCTAAGATAGGATTTTTGAAAATAAGTCTTTATTAATTCCATAATAAGGGATATTTTGTTTTGATAGCTTGTTAATCGTATAATTTAGAAATTTGTTTTTTCATAGATTAGTAGTTTATCGTATACAAAGGAGTTGAGCTTTAGATGAGTTCAAGAAGAGAAGTTCTTATAAATACATATCCAAACAGATATGGATTGTAGTTAAACATAGATAATCAATAGATTTATATGGAAAGTGGCAAAATAGAGTATCTTAAAACAAAACTTTTCAAAGTTGTGCCATTTTCTAAGTTAGAGATGGAAGATAATGGATATACATTAATAACTTAGAGTGGGACAGAAGTTCTTGAAGGTGAAGTTTATAAAGCTTTTCCTTTCAATGATGATACAGTTGACAAAACAAGAAGGTATTAGTATAAATATGATTTATCTAATCTATATTATGTGATAAAAGACATTAGAAACAATAATAGATATATAGACATTGAGTTTGAAAAAGTAATCATATTAGATAGTAATGATAACGATGTGTCTAATAATTTTGAGCCTATATTTATTATTAAAAATAAAGAAATAGAAATAACGGCGGGGTATTTAGCAGAAGTTCATAGATTATAGGATAACTTATATGTTAATGATAATGGATTTTTGAATAATTTTTATGTCTTAGCAGAATTTATTATGCCGTAGCAAGAAGTAGTAGGATTAGGTATCGGCGGCACAAATCCTTCTATATATGATTATGCTGAGTATTAGCCTATTGATTTATTAAATGGTTCTATGTTTGTTGACATGAAAGATGGTTATTTATTTACTGATCAAGAAATAAGATTAGGTAGAATGGATCAGTTTGAATAGGTCTTAAGTTCTACTATGGATTTTTATATGTTCGTAAGAGGTTATCTAAACGTTTGGGATAACCCAGAGGAATTTGGGACAATATATATTGACTATCCGTATTTAGAAAATGTAAGTGATTGGAAGTATCAAACAGAACAAGTTGGATTTTATAATGGTGAAGATTATTTAATATAGAATATATTTGTAGAGATTATTACTAATACTGAAGGCGAAAGACAACAAAACTATTATATTTTAGATTTTTATTCTAAGTTTATTGAAAGTGTCCCAGAAGTTATTGATGCAAGAAATATATATACAAGAAGGAAATCTGGAGATCAAGAAGTTTTAATCCTAAATAAATAGTTTAATTCTTTAGGTGAGAGACTTGATAGCACTTATTAGGAAATAGAAGAGATACAGAAATAGGTAAATATGGATTTACCTACAAGTATTTCAAACAATGTTCAGCAATTATATGAGGACATTTCATAGCTAGAAAATAGTGTTGATGAAAAATTATTAGCGATGCAGTAGAGTGTTAATTCTGTTTTGAGTTATGCTAAAACTTTCCAAAAAATGGGTGATGTACTTAGAAGACCTACTATAACATTATATAATAGTATACAACCACATATTACAAATAGAAATAGCTTAAATATAGAATATGCTACATTATAGGATAGATTAAATGCTATAGATAAAGATATATATAGTAATGTTTTTAGTATTAAAGATATATTATCAAGATTATAGTATCTTGAATCGATGTTTAAACAATCTTAGTATAATGAAAATATACAAATAACAAGGAATATGGAAATTAATGGTTTTATAGAGTTATCGTCAACTGTATCTACTATAGACCATATAACTATAGAATATACAGAAGATTCTTCCTTAGATATATCTCAGCCGTCTTCATTTAATTTTGCGAATTATTATTGGGTAGTAGGGGCTTAGGGGCAAATAAGCGAGACAACTAGTGATATAATTGTTAGACTAGATAATAAAATAATATACCAGGATATCCCATTAGGTATTGAAACTAAATATACTATTGATAATGTGCCTATAATGGTATACAGCCCTCAGGAATCATCTCCTGGGCTTAAACAGTTTATAAAGAATACTAAAGAAATTATATCACAAACAAGCACAGATCCTGAAAAAATAAACATCGCTTTTATAGATGATGACTTTATTGGATATGATAATATGTCTAGTGAACATGATTAGATGTATAATGATTATTCATTTGTTGCTGGAGATTTTTGGATTAGAGATATGGTATATTTTGATATAGAATAGGAAAAACGGTATTTACAGAATTCGCAATTAATGCTTTTTGAATTTTATCCAAACTCTAATGAGATTGGTAATGATCCTTATATGAAAAGTAATGGAGAATATATAGATTATAGTACATTTATGAGTTATATATAGGCAATAAGGGATAACTATGAAGATGAATCATAGACAGAAGATGATATATAGCCATGGCTACAGAGTATATTCCAAGGAAAAGATTTTATATATACTTTTGAGATAGAGAAAAATGAAGATGCTAATAAATATGATGTTAGATTTCATTATTTATTGAAAAAGTTTGAGATTTAGGGAGAACCAGAGTTATTAGATACAGATTTCTTTAGGGTTAGGTATATGAATAGAAAATTAAAAGGGTATTTAGAAAAAGAAGAATATGAAGAATATGTGAATAATTCTTGGTAGAATATACTTTTAGGAAACTATTCCAGTTTACATATTGATGCTGTATATGACGAAAACAATAATCAACATAATAATAAAACTTTTTATGTATTGAGAACTGTATCGTATAGGGCTAATAAGCTCTAGGAAGATGATACACGTAATCTTATAATTTTTATTGATGATTTTTCTTACAGGATAAGAAAAGATAGATTTTTTATTGATACTATTAATGGTGAAAAGTTCGAATACTATACTGTCTCTAATATAAGAACATCTTATTTATAGAGAAGTGAACGTGATTTAAATATACAAAATAATATAATTACAATGCCACATTATAATATATATTAGGGTACTTTAGGGGCAGAATAGGTTAGATCATATTTTGAAATAGCTAAAAGATTAAATATATATAAATCATAGATGATTACATAGACTCCGTTAAAAAACTTTTATGATGTTTTGATTCAAAATGGAGATACTGGCGGATATAACATAAATGTTAAAGGCGTAGTAGAAATAGATGCTATAACAGCTTTAGATAATAGACTTACAGAGTTTAGAAGTAGTTATGAAGAAGTTAATAGGATTATTTTTGGTACTATACTGTTAGTAGATGATACCTATATTTAGTTTGGGCAAAATCAACAAGCTTTTGGCGATGCCGTATTTAACTTAAGATTTGATGGTATTACAAATGATAAGTTATATTTAGATAGTCATCAATTATTTGCAGAAGGTTCTATTTTTGATATAGGATAGTAGGAGATTGATATAAGTTATTTGAGTTATGGCTCTTCTATAATGCATCTATATTAGAATCTTATAAGAAGCAACAATACTGGCACATATTCTATGACAACTGGTATTATACCTGGAGATTAGGTACGTTTAGCAACAATAATGGTATATAAAGATGTTAATCCAGAACTATGTTTTTTAAGAGTGGAGCAAGAAAATATATTTTATTCTCCGTTTAAAAATATATATACTTTATCACAACTTGAACAATCTTTTAATATGCTAAGTGAAGAAGTTAATACTCTTAATATGATGTTATTAGCTAACCCATCTTTTATAAATGCCGAATAGGTTGAAGAGATAGAAAATGGATACTATGTATTTGAAAGAGATAGTGTAGAAACAAGACTTAAAAGTTATTATGATTATATAGACGAGATTGAAGATCATATTAACGGTGTCAGTATGTTTGACCATGTAGGTAAAGAAATAACGGAAAAAAGTTTAATACCTTTTGCGATAACAGAAGTTGCTGATAAATACAATGAATCCGGTATTGATTATATAGAAATAAAAGAATGGATAACAGATATAGATATAGTAGTAGATGGTATTAGAATGGGTATACAAAATGATTAGGATTTTAGTGAACCTTTTTATCGGCAAGATGGATTTGGTGTAAATAAAATAACGATAGATAACTAGACTGAAGAACATTTTTGGGATGATGATAATAATGAATAGAGAACAAAATACTAGTATTCTGGAGAAATACTTAAAAAACATGATTATCAACAAAGAAGAAACTTTTTAGTAGAAAGATTTTATATACCAGCTGATTATGAAGTTAATGATTTAAGATATAGAGTTAAGTATTAGCCGGAAACTGGATATGTATGGAATAATTTTGCTATAGTAATGAATAAAGTAGAAGATTAGGATTTAGATTTAATGAGACAAGATTTTTATTTAATAGATAATGAGACGCAAGAATATGAAGCTGTAGTGAATGAAGATGGCGAACTAGTTTTATCTTATAATGTGAATAAGCGTTTTCCATATAAAATATATCCAGAACAAGTTAAAGATATAGTTATTCGATATAGACCAGATATAACATCTCCATATGGATACTATTTGGTATATTCTTCCGATCCATCAAGAAATGTTGGTAGCTCTTTAGAAATTAGTTAGAATGGAGAGCAGTTAATAATAAGAGATTTACCAAATTTTATGGCTAATCAACAGCTATATTCTTAGTTTAATAGAGTTGAGGTATATTTTGAAGGTGTATTTTTAAGCAAGTTTGATGACTATATAATACGATCTGGAGCATATCTCAGGAACATTAATCCATCTACAGTATCGTTTGTTTATGATGATACTTCTGGATTTTATATGATGGATGAAGTTCCTGATGAAATATAGGCGCAACATATATTAAATAATTTCTTCTTTCAAAAAGGAAGATATATATATGCGTTTACAAGCGAATATGAAACTGACTATGGAATAAAAACTATACAGCAATTTTATAAAATACCATTAAATGTTATTGATTGTTCAGATCCGTAGTAGAATATAGAAATAATAGGTAAACCTGTTTAGCCGTATACAATACATGATACGTTTAGATACTCAATATATGGTTATGCTTAGAGAATGAGTGATAATATATAGGAATAGTTTGGTATAAACTTACCTGAGGATAGATTTGTTTATAAACTAAAAGCATTTAGAGGTTAGCAGTTTAATAATGTTGAAGATAACTATGTTTATGCTCCTATATTTTTCATGCATGTAGACATTGATTGGCAACAGGATAAGATAGTTCTTTTGGTTTATGATTAGAGTTTTAGTGTTTTGGACATTATTGAAGCAAGGTATTCTCAAACAAACCTTTTGTTATTTAGTGGTATAGGCAATAGGTTTGAATGGATAGAAAGTTATCTAAAACGTAGATATGAAGGTAATATAGGCGAGTCAATAATAAATAGTATGGGTGAAGAGATAGTTAACTTAGATATAAATAATTATACTAATAGTGATTTAACACAGTTTGAAAATACTTATATTAAAGTTGGTGATACAAGATTAATAAGGGATGACTCCTGGAAGTTTATAAAAACTATTTTTTAGGTAGTAGAAGATAATTTAACTATTCAGGGTAATACAAACTTTAATGAAAAAAGTTATAATGATGTTCCTATATTATTAGCTGATATAAAAATAGATGAAAGCATACAAACCAGTGGTGGGGATACGGATAGTTATACCAGTCAAGATGCGCATAAAAATAATAGTGGGAGAGAATTACAAAAAAGATTTGCGTATGCGGTATATTATGATGATTTAATAGCAATTGATAAGATTTCATAAGCCATTGGGTAGTTAAGCCCGATGGCATTATCTCTTTGATTTTGATGTTTTTTATGGTATAATATATATGAGAGGCGGTGCCAAAATGGAAATAACTTTTCCTGAAAAAATAACAGAATAGATAGATAGGGTTAGATATGAAGATTTCACATCTTCTAGTACTAACCTATATGACATTTAGTCTGGTGAAAGGGTACAAACTCAAGATGCTAATAGCGGGCAATTAAAAATTTTAGATGATGCTAACATTCCTATATCATATCAATATATTAATAGAATAGTTAGGATGCTAAATGATGTAGCTATTAATCTTGGTTATGTTAGAAAAGATTATGGTGCTAAAAATGAAGGTTATTTTTAGGACATAGGAATAGTAGACGGCGATGATAGATTTCTTCAAAATAATATAAGTGTAGTTGATAATCTTATCAACTTAGAAGATTTATTATTAGTACAACATTATGGGTATGCTAGTGATGATGATAAATTTGGTAGAAATAAAAGTTCTTGGCATAAAGATATAAAATAGGATAATCTCGAAGTATTAGATGATGTGATTTTAAATGAAAATGCTTTAACAAATAACCAAGAGTTATTAAACTTACAATCGATTACTGATTATGGGTTAAAAGTATTAGATAAATCATTATTTCTAAATGATATAGTAGTTGGTAATAGGGAAGATAACTCAGCTAATTATTCGTCATTATTTATTGTAAATGATAACTTAGAATATGTTGGGAATGATTTACATATAAATGCTGATAAAAAAATATATTTTGGTTCTACAGTTAGTTCACGTGGTGTTAATGTCAGCGGTGGTAATGCTTATATATCAAAATATAATGAAGATTTAGCAATAGCTACTAATAATAGTGTTTTTATAGATATAGATAAAGATAATAATGCTAATGTCCAAAAGTTTAGAATAACACATAATAATATGGCAACAACTTTATTAGAAGTTATTGAAGATGGTAATATATCTATTAATGCCAAAAGACAAAATTTTGTTGTTAAAGATGGAACAAGTGTAAACTTATTTTCTATTAATAACACAACAACTTCTGGTAGATAGGGTTCAAGTTAGGTTTCTGGCGTTAATACTAAAGCTTTATTAAATGGTTATATGATAGTTGCTGGTACTGACGGTACTTCAAGCGCTTAGCCTTTAATAACTAATTAGAATAATCCGGCATATAATATATTTGATGTAGGATTAGAAGTAGAACATACTACTTATTTGAAAGGCGATCTTCATGTATAGTCAGGTAGTAGTGTAGTGCTACCGCATACTGATGATGTATCTTTTAGAGATGATGATACGAACTTAAGTACAAAAATGATGATTTTTTCAATGATTTTTGGTTGATAGGAGGTATAATAATGGTATTAACAAAAGGTATAGATCAAGATTTGATTTTGACAAAAGCGGCTGGTGAGAAGAAAAAATAGGTTTTATTTATAAGTTTATATAATCCTGGTACTGTTTAGCAAGAAGGTTCTATTTTTGTAAATAATACACAAATTTTTGGCAGAAACATACCTTCTGGAGAAAATGTTGTTTTTAGCACTGAAAGGTTATTATTAGAAACAGATGGAGATCAGTTAAAAGTTTCTGGTTAGGTAAATAAAGTTGTTAGTTATGCTTTATATCTGTAATAATGTTATTGTATTTACCCAAGCTTAATAGCGAGGGTTTAACATAGATGAAGGCGGTGTTGAAATGAAATCGTTATAGACAGATAGACACTATGGAAATCTTACTATAGTTGGGACTGGAAGGGAAGAAAACTAGACTTAGTTTCTAATTATAGGAGATAGTTTTGATAAAAATAGGCATTCTGCGTTAATCTTAAACTAGAGAGATGATTAGGGAAACATAACAAGTTCTTCGCTGGTCAATGATTAGAATGGGACACTAGTCTTAAACTAGAATAATAAGTTTATTATAAAAGATGCGACATTAGTTGAAAATGAATTACATTAGAAAGATACTATATTTTTTGGTAGTGCTGTTAGTGGGTCTAATATAACTGCTGGTGATGTTAAGTTATATAGATCGATGTAGGATACATTAAGAACAGATGATAACTTTACTGTATAGTTAAACTCAAGGTTTGATGGTAAGGTATTTGTTAATCAAGACGCATTTATTAAAACTGGTTCAAGTATTATATTCGGCTCTTCATAGACAGATAATACTTTTACTGCCGGGGATTAGAAGATTTATAGAAGTGCTTAGAATACTATTAGGACTGATAGCCATATTGTTATTGATAAAACATTAACTACCACAGGGAATACTTCACTTCAAGGAAATCTTCAAGTTCTTGGGTAGACTGTATTTGAAGATGATATACAAACTAATGCCGATTAGATTCTTGGATAGGATTAGGCTTCTATAAATACAATTAGAGGTACTGTTAATATATCAGATCCTTCGTATTTAACTACTATAAAAGGTGAGTTAGATGTAAATCAACACGCAGATTTTTTAAGTACTGTTAGTATAATAGGTAATACAGATGTAAGTGGTAATTTTGTTGTTAGAGGGAATACTACTCTTGGGGATAGTGTTGATGATACATAGACTATACTTGGTACTGTTAACCTATCAAGTACAGGAAAACCTACATCGGTAAAAGGTTCATTATAGGTTAGCCAGACGTCTACTTTTAGCGGTGCTGTATCGATCAATAATAGTGCTACTATAAGTAATAACCTAACAGTAAAAGGAAATACAACATTAGGAGATTAGGATACAGATGTTCTTACTGTTAATGGTACTGTAAACTTATCTAGTATTGGCAAAATGACAACAATAAGAGGGTTATTAACTGCTAATGAATAGGTTGACTTTGATTCTACATTAAATGTAGACGGATAGACAACACTTAACAGTATATTAGATGTTGATGGATAGACATAGATTCATAATAACTTAACTGTAGATGGGAATACAGTTTTAGGTAATTAGGCTACTGATACTTAGGATATAAATGGTATAGTAAATATATCAAATACTGGTGTAAAAACTACTATAGAAGGAAATCTACAAGTAAATGAATAGTAGGTATTTAAAAGTACCGTTGACATAGATGGATAGGTAAATATAAATAATGCGTTAATAGTAGATGGGATAACTGTATTAGGTGATGCTGCTACAGATTCTTCTACTATTAGAGGTACAGTTAACATATCTGATCCTGGGTATTCAACTACAATAAAAGGGACATTAAATACAAAACAATAGGTAGATTTTGATGGTACGTTAAACGTAGATGGATAGACAACACTTGGTAGCACATTGGGTGTTGTAGATGAAGCTACTTTTAATGATAATGTTTCTATTGGCGGTAATCTAAATGTAGCTGGTAATATAACAGGGACAATAGCTTGGTAGAACTTAATAAATGTCCCAGATCCTACAATAACTTTATCTGGTGATTTGTCTGGTTCTTAGACAATGACAGATTTAGGAAGTATTACAATAATTGCGGAAGTGTTAAATGATTCACATACACATGATACAAGGTATTATACAAAAACTGAAGCTGACAATAGATTTGTAAATGTTTCTGGCGATACAATGACAGGAGCATTAACTATCAATGGAAATACATAGTTAAAATAGAAGTTAGATGTGGACGGAGCAACCACATTAAAAAATACCTTAAATGTTTATGGAAATACTGTTTTAGGAGATGCTTAGACTGATACTACTACAATAAGAGGAGCAGTTAATGTATCAGATCCTGGGTATCTAACTACAATAAAGGGCACTCTAAATGTGCAACAATAGGCAGATTTTGACGGCGGAGTAAATATAGATGGATAGGCAACTCTTAATAATATATTAGACGTAGACGGATAGACATAGATTCATAATAATCTAACTGTTGATGGAAATACTATTTTAGGAAACTAGGCTACTGATACTACTACAATAAGAGGAGCCATAACGGCTTCCGATCCGGGATATAAAACAAACATATTAGGGTCTTTAGATGTATAGCAATAGACATTATTAAAATCAACTCTTAATGTTAACGGCAATACAACTTTAGGTGGCTTATTAAATGTTAGCGGGATTATTTCAGCATTAAGTGATTTAGAAGTATAGGGCAATACGTTTTTAGATTCAAGTTTAGATGTTTATGGAACAACATTATTAAGAGGAACATTAGATGTCCATGGAGACACAGTATTAGGAAATAGTGTTGATGATACAACTATAATAAGAGGAACTGTTAACCTATCAGACAGCGGAGAATAGACTATTATAGAAGGAATGCTTTTTGTTGATGAATAGTAGGATTTTAGCGATACTTTAACAGTAGATGGCATATCAACATTTAATAATGATGTAAATATAGTAGGTCCTGATACCGTAAATAGAGTATTGTCAGTTATGGGCACAAATCAAGGCACTGGTGTAGTTTATGTAGGAGAATCACTAACTTACGGTGGAGGTATGTTTTATAATGGCGATTTAAACCCATAGTATGCCACTGGTGAATAGGCCGATAGAGTTTCATTTTTTAGAAGAAATAACGGTACTAATACTGTTGTATTTGATTACGGCAATAGCTCAAATGATGTTAGTTTCAAAGGATAGATTTCTGTTTAGTCTCAAATAACTTTAGGAAGTTAGGCGACAGCTACTAACCACTAGGTAAGATAGGACAGAACAATAACTATCAATGGTACAGCTAATCAAATAAATGTTTCTGGTGGCACACAGAATCTAACTTAGAACAGAACATGGACTTTGTCTTTGCCGCAAAACATACATCAATAGTAGACTCCTATTTTTAGTGGTATGACATTAAACGGATAGTTATAGGTGCCTGTTTCTGGACAAAAAATAAACCTAAAGAGTTCTACAAATAATACTGATGATTATATAGAAATGGGGGATAGCACTTATAACTGGTTTATAAAATACAATGGTACTTAGGGGAATTAGCTTACAATAGAAAGTGGTTATACAGGAAGTACATAGAAACTTTCTATAGCTCATAGCGGTTTAGTTTCTATTACTGGTGATTTAAATGTAAGTGGTAATATAACTGGTACATTAAACTGGGCTAACTTAATAAATGTTCCAGATCCAGTAATAACCTTAAGTGGTGATGTTTCTGGGAGTGGAACGTTAACTGATTTAAGTAGTGTTAATATATAGGTAGTTGTTTAGAATGATTCGCATAGCCATTCAAACTCAACCATAACATCAGTAGATTGGTCTAAGCTATTAAATGTACCTGATCCTATTATAACTTTAACTGGTGATGTTTCTGGCTCATAGACAATGACTAATCTTGGTAATGCTACAATAACTTAGGTTGTATAGGATGATTCGCATAATCATTCTAATGATACGATAACATCAGTTGCTTGGGGTAAACTAACTGGTGTGCCAAGCCC
>CZCB01005762.1_pt1 | contig 18805 bp, 18 predicted proteins | sample 591991 | NCBI WGS metagenome assembly CZCB01 (sample SAMEA3556809, study PRJEB10932) | anaerobic digester metagenome | reverse complement strand
AAAAAAAGCTTCGATTATCGCTTTGAACAGGCTGCTGAATCGGGGAGAATACATACCGCTTTACCGCAACCCGGACAGAATAAGGGATTGTCAAAACGCCTTCCATCGGCTTGTGGACATACAAATCGACATATTCATATTGCTGGATAGGCTGTCTTTGATAAAGGAAAATTTGACAAATATCCTTATTTTGGAAACCCGCGCCATGGCTTTAATCGCGGTCATTTGCAGATAAAATAAAAAATTCCTGCCATTGGTCGCTTTCCGCTCCCGGCAAGAGCGAAATCCGCTTGCGGCATTTGAGCAGCAAGCTTTTCAGCCTGTTGTCAAATATGGTTTGCGCCGCCGTTTCATAGGCCGTTTCATCCATAATCGCCACGCTGTGCTCCTGTCTCTTATACACATCNNGCTGCCGTAAACATAAATTACGGGCGGACGGTCGGTTTTTGATAGCAAATATTTGACGGAAGCTTTTAACGCCGCCCTCTCCTCCGCCGAATAGCTTAAATTATTAAGGGACAAACAAAAGATGTCTTTTTCCATAACCAAGCCCCCCGCGAAATTTTTGTCGGCCTTGATAACCAAGGCGGGCGCTTGATGCTTGACCAAAAAGCATAAAAACTCCGCGCTGATATTTTCTTCAGCGAAAGGAAGCATATATACCGCTTCGGCGGGCAGCAACAATTCCCAAGCCTCCAACATGTCGCCGTATCCGTCATCGCTTTTGCCCAGCAGCGTTTCCGCCATTTTTTTGTCGGCGGCCACGGTCACGGTGTCGGCTTTTGCCATAGAGTATTTTTCAAAAAGCTCTATGCTTTCTTTGGCAATGAAAGAACGCAAATTGACGGTAGCGTTCTCCCCTTTTATAATATCGTTCTCAAAAACCCTGACTTCGGCTATTTCGTCGTCTGATATCCCTATGGCAATCTTTTGGATATCCATAACCACGATTATATTGCAATACTCCAGTTTTCTCGCGACGGGCGAGAACAAGCTTTTTTCAAAATCAATTGTAAGCCCTTGCGCCGCGTCCTTGTCGCAGGCCAGCCTATAGCCTTGCTCCACCATATCCGAAGACAAAAAGCGTGTGTCCAAGTCGGTAACGGGCAATTGCTTGCTCTTTATTCTGCATTTGCCGCAAATGCCCTTGCCGCCGCAGGGAAAATGCAGGCCATGCTCAATCAGAATATCTTTGAGCTTTGTTTTATCCGTATAAATTTCTTTGCCGTTGACATATAATTTGTTCATGCTGTTATTATACCCGCCCCAAACAAATATTTCAATGAATTGATTTGCTTTTTTAACGGGGTATTATTATAATTAAATCAACTTAATAATTTTCGCGGCGCATTCAATGCTTAATAGGGAACAAGCCACAGAGCTGACAGCCCCCGCTACTGTACGATTAAGGCAGAATTAACGCCACTTCCGTTTGGAGGGAAGGCTTTGCCGGGAAACATTGTTTCCTTTTCGGAGTCAGGAGACCTGCCGCGAAAATTCAAAATAACCATCGTTTCGGAGGGAGACGGGAGGGATTTATTTCTTTTCGCTTTCTCCATGACGGAAAAGCGAATTTTTAATTTTAAGGAGATATATTTATGAAAAAAACAATCAAAATAATATTTGCCCTGCTGCTTTTATGCGTTGTTTCCCTTTGCTTTTGCGCCTGCCGACAGCCCGACGGACAGCCGTCCGCAAAAAGCGTTACTCTGATAATTGTGGGCAAGGAAGAACAAACGCTTGCCGTATATGAAAGGGAGCTTGAATTGAACTTTGTGTCCGATTTGTTCGCGGCGCTTGTCAAAGAGCAAGGCTCTTCTTTCGCTTATACCTCCACCACTTCGGCTTTCGGGCAATTCGTAAACGACATCACGATATCCATCCACCCCGAAACCTACCAAAAAATCGGGCTTTTCCCCGACCCCGCTCAAAATGAGTTTTGCGCTTTCTATCACACCGTCGACGACATCAAATACAGGGATTATCATGTGGAAACCAAAATCTATGACAACAAAGAATTCTACGCCTCGGCGGTGGGCATAAACGATATGCCCTTAATAGACGGAGCGTCATACCTTTTTGCCTTGGAAACTTATTGAATGCGAAAAGGAGAAAGCCTTTGGCCTTGTATAGAATAAAGAAAATTGTACTGACAGCGCTTTTCGCCGCCATATTGACGGGCGGCAAAATGGCCTTGTCTTTTATTCCAAATGTGGAGATAGTTACCCTGCTGATAATGCTGTATTCTTACGCTTTCGGCTTAGGCGTGTCTTTGTCCGCCGCCTTGATATTCTGCGCCGTCGAAGGCATGCTTTTCGGCTTCAACACCTGGCTTGTATCATATATTATTTATTGGCCTTTGCTTGCCGTAGTAAGCGCGGCGGTAAAATTGATAAAGCCGCAAAAAACCGTATATTATATCGCTTGCGCCGCCGTTATGACCGCGCTTTTCGGCGTCATTACCTCGGCAGTGGACGCGGCGCTGGCTTCCCAAAAAGCCAAAGTTAATTTCTTTATAATGTTCGCGGCGGTATATATGCGGGGCATAGCGTTTTATGTTACGCATATTGTGTCCAACATAATATTTGCGGCAGCCGCCTTCCCCGTTTTGTCAAAACTGCTGTTAAGGGCTAAGGATATTTATTTCAATGGGCGATAGCGTCTATCAAAAAGACCGTTCTGCCTTCCACTTCTTGATTGTGGTCAATAAACATATCTTGATCCAGCTTGCTTAAATCAACGGACGCGTCGTCGTAATAAAAATATTCGTCGATGGTAAAATCAATCCTCAGCGTCCATATGCCGTAATCTCCCGCCGCCGACACAAAACGGTTGTTCAAAAGCGCCTTCAGCCATATCATATTGCTTTTGATATAATCGGGAGCTAACAATTCAAGTATATCCCACATTTCATTGACATTGATGTTTATGTCCACTCTTATAGAAGAGGACAGCTTTTTCAATTGCCCGCCTTTGGTTACCTCGGCGCCGACCGAAGAATCGGGAGTGGACAGCCAAGAAGAAATTATGGGGATTATTTGAGTGTATAAATATAAATCCTCGGCGTATCTTTCCTCGTCAAAATTTTCGGCGTTTTGCCCTATGACGTCCAAAATAAAGGCCTTGAGCTTGGCGCCGTAAGTGGTTATTTGATATAAATAAGCGTCTTTTTCCTTATTGAAATATTTGTCGCCCTCGTCTTTTTTTACCCAGCCTCCCTGGGGCGAAAGGTCGATTATGGTGGAGAACATGAGATAATCCTTAACGCTTATTTGTCCGGAAAATCCCATATTCTTTTGAAAGTTCAAAATAGATTGCTCGCTGGTGGCCACCCATATGGGATTTTGGGCGTGGTCAAGGAAGTCGGGGGTTTCCCCTTTTCGAACATAATCCCCTTTGGCGTTGTACGCGCCCTCGCCGTTGTAAGCCAGCCTGCCCGCGAACAAGGTTTCTCCTTGTATATAGTCCTTGACGTCGCCGCTTATTTCACCTATATTGCTATCGCTTATCTTGGCTAGGGAGATAAGGCCATCCATGACGGTGATAAAATTGTCGCTGACAAATTCCGAATTCAGCGTGGCGTCTATGTAAATAACCTCTTGGTTTTGTATTCTGGTAGCCCTCAAAAGCTGTCCGAAGCTTATGGGGATGACCTTTTCCTTTTGGCTGGGCATAAACATGGTAAGTTTCAATCCTGCTTCAAACACCGATTTTTTTACCCTGCAATTTTGATAATCGAGCAAAGCTTTGTTTATGTCGGGCTTGGGGGTTAATTTAGAGGTGTCTATGTCAGCGGTGTTTTTGCACCCCAAAAGCATGAGCGCGCACAAAACGACTATAAACAACAGCGCAAACGGCCTTACCGCTTTTTTCATAACAACGTCCTCCTAATCGGTATCAATAACGGCTTTGATTCTGCGCACGCCGGCGGAGCTGCTTTGCTCCTTGACAATCTTAAAGTTCTTTAGCTCTTTGGTGTTTTTTGCGTGCGGTCCTCCGCATATTTCCAAAGAATAATCCCCTATCTTGTAAACCTTGACTTGGTCGGAGTATTTGTCCCCGAATACGCCTTCGGCGCCCATGTCTCTGGCGTCGGCCAAACTCATCTCATTACATTCTATGTCTACGCCCGCCTCGATAGCCTCATTGACAAGCTTTTCCACTTTTTCTATTTCCTCTTTGGTCAACGGGCGGGGGAAATTAAAATCAAATCTCAGTCTTTCAGCGGTGATATTGCTTCCCCTTTGCCTTATGTTGTCGTCGTTGAGCGCGCGCTTAAGCGCGGCCAACAGCAAATGAGTGGCGGTGTGCAGCCTTGCCGTCTGCTCGGTATTGTCGGCAAGTCCGCCCTTGAATTTCTGCTCGGCGCCTTTTTGCGATTTCCTTTGATGCTCCTCAAACGCCGCCTTAAAGCCTTCGATATCCACGGTAATGCCGTGGTCCGCCGCCAGTTCCGTGGTCATTTCAATGGGAAAGCCGAAGGTGTCGTACAAACGGAAAGCCGCCTTGCCGCTTATGCGGTTGTTTTGTATATACTTAAGCAGTTTCTCAAATTCCTTCAGCCCCTGAGCTATGGTTTTGTTAAACCTTTCGGTTTCGGCGGACAATTCCTCTATTATCCTTTGCCTGTTTTGAATAAGCTCTTTGTAATAACCGCCGTAAAAATCCACATATAAATTGCTTATGTCAATCAGCGCCGAAGTGTCCAAATCCATAGTCCTGCAATACCTTATCGCCCGCCTTATCAGCCTTCTCAACACATAGCCCTGGTCCACGTTGGAAGGCGAAACTCCGTTTTCGTCTCCCAAGATAAAAGCGGCGGCCCGCATATGGTCGGCGACAATCCTTTTCTCTTTAATGAAAGCGCCTTTTTTGGTTTTTTGGTCCATAAGGCGCATGACGGGGGCAAAAGCCTCGGTTTGATACACCGATTTATAGCCGTTAAGTATGGCCGCCGTTCTTTCCAAGCCCATGCCCGTGTCCACATTTTTTTGGGAAAGGGGGACATAGCCGCCGTCCGCTTGCTTATTGTATTCCATAAACACATTGTTCCAAATTTCCAAAAACCTGCCGCAGTCGCAAGCGGGGGAACAATTGGGGCCGCAAGGCTCTTTATTATCGTCAATGATAAATATTTCGGTATCGGGTCCGCAAGGTCCGGTTTGCCCCACAGGTCCCCACCAATTATGCTCTTTGGACAAGAAATAAATGTTCTCTTCCTTTATGCCCAGCTTGCGCCATATCTTAGCGCTTTCCTCGTCTTTGGGGATGTCGCTGTCGCCCTCAAAACAGCTTACCGCTATCTTCTCGGAAGGGATTTTTAACTCCCGCGTCAAAAACTCATAGCTGTATTTAATGGATTCTTCCTTGAAATAATCCCCTAAAGACCAGTTGCCCAGCATTTCAAAGAAAGTGCAATGGGAATCGTCGCCCACTCGGTCTATGTCTCCCGTGCGCAGACATTTTTGAACATTGGTAAGCCTTGTTCCCGCGGGGTGCTTTTCGCCCAGCAGATAAGGGGCCAGCGGGTGCATGCCCGCCGTGGTGAAAAGCGCCGAAGGGTCGTTTTCGGGAATAAGCGAGGAAGACGGTATAAGCGCGTGGCCCTTGCTCACAAAAAATTGAATATATTTTTCTCTCAGTTCGTTAACGCTCAGTTTCAACATAAAATTTACCTCGACATTTCAAGCATCTTTTCTATCAGCATTTGCCCTTTGGACAGAAACTCGCCTTTTTGGGCGTCTTTTTCGGTGTATTTGGTATCCGAAATCGTTTCTTTGCGCGGATTGTAAATTATGTAAGGAACGGGATCGGACACATGCGTTCTCAGGCAAAGCGGCGTGGCGTGGTCGCACAAAACCGCGATAACATAGTCTTCCCCCGCTTTATTGAGATAATCAACCAGCATGCCCACCACTTCGTCTATTTTCTCTATGGCTTTGATTTTGGCCTGCGCCTGCCCTCTGTGCCCGCATTCGTCGGGGGCCTCTATATGCAGATAAGCAAAATCCAGCCCTCTTTCGAAAGCGTCTATGACGGCTTGGGCCTTTCCTTGAAAATTGGTGTCTATGTTGCCCGTCGCCCCTTGCACCGTCGGCGCTTCCATGTCGGCGCCCGCGGCTATCCCTTTAAGCAAATCCACCGCGCTTATTATAGCGCCTTTCAATTGGTATTTTTCATAAAAAGGAACAAGCTTGGGCTTGGTGCCCGCCCCCCAGAACCAAAGGGCGTTGGCTTTATTTTTGCCCTCTTTGGCCCTATTTATGTTAACGGGATGCGTTTCCAGAATTTTTTGGGATTTTTTTATTAAATCGATAAACGCTTGAGCCCCCTCGCCTTTAGGCAAATACTCCCCGATTTTCTTGTCGCTGATATCGTGTGGAGGCGTAAACGCCACATCCTTGCCCCCGCCTTGCTTGTCTATCAAACAATGCCGATAGCTGACGCCGGCGTAAAAATTAAACCTGTCGTTTTGCATTTCCCGCTTAATCGCGTCTATCAGCAGCTTGGCCTGATGGGTGGGTATTTCGTCGGCGCTGTAATCCAGCATAATTTTGTCTTCAAATGTTTGGGCTTGGGACAAGGTAACCAGATTTGCCCTTAAGGCTATGTCGGTTTCTTCCATTATGACGCCCATGGCAAGCGCCTCCAAGGGAGAGCGTCCGCTGTAATAAACGGCGGGGTCATATCCCAGCACCGACAAATTGGCAACATCGCTGGCAGGCTTCATGCCATGGGGGATTGTTTGTATAAGCCCCGTCATTCCTCTTGAGGCAAGATAATCCATATTGGGCTTATAAGCCATTTCAAGCGGAGTGCTCTGCCCCAAAGGGCCTTTGAGATAATCCGCCATTCCGTCGCCCAGCACAATCAAATAACGCATGCATATACCTTCTTATGTATTTTAAGATATTTCAATAATAACAAAAATCATGCCAAATGGCAAACAATCGGCAATAACAAAAAACGGCCTCGCGGGCCGCTTTCAAGCTTTGGCTCAAGCTGTTTTTCAAGCTTGGTTTATGGCTTTGGCAAAAGCGTCTATGCTGTCTTCCTTTATGGCGGACAATGGTTTGTTTTCCTTTTCGAAGGCTTTCTTGATGACCTTCAGCACAAAACGGTTAAAACATTTGGTTTTTTGGGGATTGACTTGGTAGCCGAAAAGCTCCACGGCCACGGCGTTGTCCACCAGCTCCTTGCCCAAATTCTTTATCAAAACCTCTTTGTAGTCGTCTTGGGAAATACAGCATACATAAATGGCGTATTTTTTGCTTTTCAGCGCTTGGCGGTTGCGCTTAATTAACTTTTTAAGCTTGCCGCTCAGCATTCCCGCATAATAAGCTCCCCCGAAAACAACCAAATCATATTTAGACAAATCAGGTTTATCCTTCTTCAGGTTGATAACCTCGATATCTTGTATTTTTTCTTTGAGCAGGTGGGCGCATTCTTCGACGGTGCCGCTTCTTGTTTCAAAAATCAAGGCTTTTTTCATAAAATACCTCCTTTTTTTCTTTATTATAAATCTTTGACCGCGTAAAGTAAACACAATTTTTTTTGGTTTTTTATTATTGTATTATCTATTATTGTATTATCGTAATTGACAAAGTAAATTTATATTGTTATAATAAAGCAAATAAGTAAAATAGTGTCAATGATTAATACTATTGAAAAGGAGCGTAAAATATGTCTTCCAAAGATTTAGACAAGAACAAGCAAAACGATGAGAATATAAATCAAAACACTTCGATAAAAGAAGAAGCGGGCGAAATCCAAAATGCTGACGCCGCCCAAGAAGCGGAGGCCAAAAAAGCCCAAAACGCCCCGCCCTCGGACGCCGACAAAAAAGCCGAGGAAAACGAGCAAACGGTTAAAGAAATTCAAGAAAAGATTGAAGAAAAAACAGCGGCCGAAGAAGTAAAGGAAGAAGGGGCAAGCCAAGAAAAATCCGAAGTTAAGGAAGAAATCGAAGAGGCCCAAGCGGAAGAAAAGACTGAAGCGGAAGAAAAGACCGAAAAGGCTGAAGCGGAAGAAAAGACCGAAGCGGAAGAAAAAACCGAAACGGAAGAAAAAGACCAAACTGAGGAGGAAGCTGAAAAAGACCAAGCTAAGGAAGAAGCCGAAAAAGCAGAAGTTAAAGAAGAATCCCAACAAACCGAGGACATAAAGGCGGAAGCCGAAGATAAAGAAACCCAAGCTTCGGCCAAGGAAGACAAAAAAGAGCGTAAAAAAGATAAACCCAACGCCTTTATGGTTTTTTTGAAAAAATACAAGCTTCCGCTTATCATAGCGGCGGCGGCAATACTGGTGGGATTGGCGATTATGACCACAGTTCTGATAATAAACGCGCCCAAGATATTCGTCAAAAGCGCCGAAGATTTTCTTAAGGACACTGCCAAAAAAGAAATTTATGTGTTGCGGGACAATATAACGGTAAACGGCGATCTTGAATTGACCGATGACCTTGACATAGATTTGAACAAGAACACCCTTACCGTCAACGGCACGCTCAAAATAACCCTTCCCGACGACAAGGCCGCCACGATAAACATAGGCACGGTCAAGAAAAAGGCGTTTGTCGCGGGCGGCCGAATAATAGCCGACGACATAGAGGTAGTGGCCCGCAACACCACGCTTAACATTTATTCGGACGCCAAGCTCAGCGGAAACATAAATGTTAAGAAGCTCAACCTCAACGCCAAGCTGGAAATCGCGGAAACCGAAGCGCTTACTCTGTCCAACGCCGAGGCTGACATTAACGCCGACATAAGCGGAACGCTCAACTTAAACGCCGCTACTCTTACTTTGCGGGAAAACGCAGTTATGGACCAAATAACCGCCGACTCCTCCTCTTCGGCGATTATTTACGGCAAAATAAACACGGCCATAACGGGCGGCAATGAAATAACCTTGCTGGGTCAAGCTTCCTGCCCCCTTGTCAAAGACGTTCAAAATCTGTATTACCAGCAGCAGACGGCAAGCATCGGCAAAGTGGAGAACGCCGGCCAAATAAATATAGTGGAAAAGCTTGCCGCGCCCAAGCAATTGAACATCGAGCAATCGGGCAAAAGCTTTAAGTGCATAGCGGCGCTGGTAAACAACGCCGACAAGTATATATTTACCATAAAGGACAACGGCGGCGGTATCATCAAAACCATAGAGTCAGCTTCCAACATCGCCGACATCACCCAATATATCAACGAACCCAAAACCTACCGCATATCCGTTCAGGCGGCGGGAAACAATCCCAAAATCAAACTGCCTTCCGAAACGCTTGAGATAGAATACACTTATTTAATCAAATTGGACAATCCGCAAATAACCGTAGAGGAAGAGGAAGGCAAGGTGATACTCTCCTTCCCCACCGTTGATTTCGCCGAAGTTTATAAAATAAACATCAACGGCCAAGAAATCACCAAAGACGCGCCCAAAACCGACATAACCAAAATAGACATCACCCAATATATCGGCGATCCCGATTCGTACTATATAAAAGTGGCGGCTTCCAATCCCGGCAACGCTTCCTTTAACGATTCCGACTGGGTAATGGTAAGCTATCTTAAGACCGTCAAGCTGGAAGCGCCCGCGCTTACTGTGGAAAAAATCGGAACTTCCATAAAAATAAGCTGGAATCAAGTGCAAAACGCCGATTTCTATGTGTTAAAATACGGCTCAAGCGGTTATATCATGATAAAGGACACATTCTATACCTTTAATCTCGCCGACATACCCGACCAAACCGAATTTGAGGTATACGCCCAAGGCAAAGGCTATTATATTTCTTCGGATATAGCGACCACGATTTACGATTATCCGCAGCTTGACCCCGTTCAAGGCGTTTCTTACAGCATAACGGATACCGTGCTTTCCATTAAGGCAAACGCGGTAAGCGGCGCCAAAGCCTACAATCTCTACAAAAAGGTAGACGGCGAATTCATATTGATGAAAACGGAAGCGGCTCCCTCGTTTAATTTGTTTGCCGACGATTACGCCGAAGGCAGCATATTCAAAATCGAAGCCATAGCCGATTATCACCGCTCCTCAATGTCAAATGAAATAACCATACAAATTGAGCAAGAAGATGAATAACGGCTTGATTTAATGCGATAAACAAAAAGCCTCCGTTTTTCGGAGGCTTTTATTTAATTCTCTTCTTCCTCATTCAAAAAAGTATATTCGCCTTCGTCGGGCAATTCAAAGAAAGTATCGTCCACATCGGTGCCTTCGTATACAATGAACGCGTGAACGCTCTCTACCTGCTGTTTTTGGGCATCGGTATAAATTTCGTATGTCATGCGTCTTACTATAAAGAATTTCTTGTCAAAGTCTACGCATAGGCTCTTTACGTAGTACCTGTCGCCTTGATAAGCGTACTTGAATTGCACGGTCTCGATTTCTTCGCCATCCTTGTCCTCGATTGTGCGCGCGCTCTTTTCCTCAAACGCCCAAGCCTCTATGTCGCCTTCCTCAAAGGACACCTTGCCCAGAAAGTCCACATAATATTCCTTTTGGCGAGTAATCTCGTCTATTGCGCTTTGGTGGGCGGTCACCGTTTTTTGCACATAATCGATGACATATTTGTCCTCCCCCCTTTCCAGCAAACCCTTGATGTCGCCGTTATGGTCCATTTTGTACAGCTTTTTTGCAGTTTGAGTTTGGGCGTCGTACAAGCGATAATAATCAATGTCCAAATAATCGCCGTCTTCGGTCCTGAACGAAAAACTGACATGGCTCGTGATTTGATTGTTGTTCAATGAAGAAAAAAAGTACTCCACTTCGGTTTTGCCGTCGTCGGAATAATTATAGTCGGGAAACTCAAAGCCGTCGCAGGCACAAAGGCAAAAAATGAGGGAAAACGCCAAAAAACCCGCAAAAATTAATGTTTTAGGCTCTTCATAATTATTTTCTCCTTTTATTTTTATTATATTTCTTACAGGAAAAAGTGTCAATATTTATTTATTTTTACCTTCAAACGGGCTAAAGCCCTTGCCAAGGTGGCCTTGCTCACCTTATATTCGCTGATGCTTTTTGCTTCCCTTATCTTCCTTTGATGCTCCTCAATGGCTCTGTTGACTCTATTTATCTCTATTTCTTCCGGCCATTCCATAGTTTGACAAAAAATCGCCGTTTTTTCCGGCCTTATTACCATAAAGCCTTCGCCGTTTGCCAAAATCTCCTTTTGCTCGCCCGTATCAATGGTTATTTGGCCGCTTTGCAGCCCTATCACCATGGGGGTATGGTGGGCAAGAACGCCCATGTTTCCGTCCAGGGAGGGCACGGACACAGATTTTACCTCCCCTTTGAAAAAGGTTTTTTCGGGAGTCAGCATTTCAAGCAAAAACTTTTTCATTCTTTGTTTTTCTCATACCTCTCGATTATTTCGTCCAAATCTCCCGCGAAATAAAACATGCTCTCGGGGATATGGTCCACCTGCCCTTCCAAAATGGCTTGCGCGCCGTTTACGGTATCTTCCACGGGCACATATCTGCCGCTGTCCTGGGTATAAATATTGGCCACAAAAAAGGGCTGGGAGAAGAACCTTTGCAGCTTGCGCGCCCTGCGCACAGTGATTTTGTCTTCCTCGGACAATTCTTCCATGCCCAGTATGGCTATTATATCCTGCAGTTCTTTATACCTTTGCAAAACCTGCAAGGCTTTGTTGGCCGTTTCATAGTGCTTTTGCCCCACCACCGAAGGCTGAAGTATTTTTGAGGAAGAGGCCAGGGGGTCGACGGCGGGATAAATGCCCTGCTCCACCACATCCCTTGACAATACCGTAGTGGCGTCAAGGTGAGCGAAAATGGCGGCGGGAGCGGGGTCGGTGATATCGTCGGCGGGCACATAAACGGCTTGCACCGAAGTAATGGCGGCGTCCTTTGTGGAGGTTATCCTCTCTTGCAGCAATCCCAATTCGGAGGCCAGCGTAGGCTGATATCCCACCGCCGAAGGCATTCTGCCCAGCAGCGCGGATATTTCAGCGCCCGCTTGGGCGTAGCGGTAAATATTATCGATAAAAAGCAGCACGTCCTGCTTTTTTACATCTCTGAAATATTCCGCCAAAGTAAGCCCGCACAAAGCCGCTCTCATTCTGGCTCCCGGCGGCTCGTTCATTTGCCCGAACACCAAAGCGGTATTTTTCAGCACATCGGCCTGCTCCATATCGGTAAGAATGTCGTTGCCTTCTCTGGAGCGCTCTCCCACGCCCGTAAAGATTGAATATCCGCCCATGCTGTCGGCGATATTCCTTATCAATTCCAAAATCAGCACCGTTTTGCCCACGCCCGCTCCCCCGAACAGCCCTATTTTGCCGCCTTTGGGATAAGGCGTAAGCAAATCTATGGCTTTTATACCCGTTTCCAGCATTTGAAATGCGGCGGTTTGAGCGGTGAGCGGGGGCGCTTTTCTGTGTATGGCCCACCTCTCCGAACATTCAATAGGTCCTTTGTTATCGATAGGCTCTCCCAAAGCGTTGATAACCCGTCCCAAAACGCCTGTTCCCACGGGCGCGGTCAAGGTTTCTCCCGTTGCCTCCACTTCCTTGCCCCTGCTCATGCCTTCGTTGGCCTGTAAGGCAAGGCATCGCGCCAAGCCGTTGTAGTGGGATTGCGTTTCAAAGGCCACTACGCCGTTTTCGGCGCGGCAAAGCAGCTTTTCGTAAATTTGAGGCAAATAGCCCTCAAACCTTACATCCACCACCGGTCCTATTATTTGTTCCACAATTCCGACATGATTTTTCTTCATATGGCGTTATTCCCTTTGCTGAAAAAGCGAGGAGGAGGACAGTTCGGCTATTTCCTTGGTAATGGCCTCCTGCCTTGCCCTGTTGTATTCAAGACTGAGTTTATTTATCAAATCCTTGGCGTTTTCGGTAGCTTCCTTCATCATTCTCATCCTTTTGTAATTTTCCGAATACACCGATTGTATGAGGCAGCTGAACACTATCCCCAAAGCGTATTGGGGGGCAAGAATGTCCAGCACCTCTTTAGGGGACGGCTCAAAATCAAATATGACCTTGCTGGCCTCTTCCTCTTCGATATCGGCAAAATCTTCCTTAAGTATAGGCAGCAGTCTGAGGACGACGGGGCGCTGCTCGGCGGGCGAAACCATTTCTGTATACACAACTTTAATGCTGTCGATAAAATCCAAGTCATACAAATCTATAAGGTCTTGAGTTATGCCGCGCGCGTCGTCCAGCGTGGGGTTTTGGGCGGCGTGCAAATATTCCACATCGGGGGATATGCCCTTGAGCGCAAAGAATTCCCGCGCCATTTGCCCCACAATCAACACATTCTTTTGTTCTTGCTTGCTGATTTCTTGGTAAGCAAGCTTTAACACATCGTGGTTATACGATCCCGCCAGCCCTTTGTCTGACGCGATAACGATATACGCCGTTTTATCGCCCACCTCTTTTTGCAAATAAGGATGCTCCACGCCTTCCCCCGCGTGATAAAGTATATCCCTGATGGCCGCCCTTACCGCGTTGAAGTAGGCGATATTATTGTTATATTTTCTTTCCGCCTTTTTAACTTTGGAGACGCTTATCATCTCCATGGCCCTTGTAATTTGGGCCATTTCTTTAACGCTCCTCATGCGGTTTTTTATATCTATTATATTTTTCACGGCAAACCGCCTTTTTTCAGCGAGGCCAAATAATAAGCTTTAAATTGCTCGCAGGCTACTTCTATGGTGGCGGCGGCGTTATCGCTTAAATCTCGGCCGCTATTGAGCTCTTTGGCTTGGGCGGGATAACTGCTGTAATAAAAATGGTGGAATTTTGTCAAAAAGTCGCCAAGGTGTTTTTTGTCCACATCGGATATTAATTGGTTGGCGATCAGATAAAGAATAAGCGTTTGCCGCAACACGCTCATGGGCTGGTATTGAGGCTGCTTTAAGGCTTCCACAATCTTTTCGCCCTGCTCCAGTATCCTTTTGGTATTGTCGTCAAGCTCGGAGCCGAAATGCGAGAACACCGCAAGCTCCCTGTAATGCGCCAAGGTAAGCCTCAGTTTTGAGCTCAATTTTCTTATGGCGGGATACTGCGCCGCCCCTCCCACGCGGGACACCGACAATCCCACATTCACCGCCGGCCTTACCCCCGAACGGAACAATTCTCTTTCAAGGTATATCTGCCCGTCGGTAATGCTGATTATATTGGTGGGGATATAGGAAGAAATGTCCCCTTCCAGCGTTTCTATAATGGGCAAAGCGGTCATGGAGCCGCCGCCTTTTTGTTTGCAAAGCTTTGCCGCCCTTTCCAGCAGTCTTGAATGTATATAAAAAATATCCCCGGGATACGCTTCCCTGCCCGACGGTCTTTTCAAAAGCAAACTTATGGTTCTGTACGCCACGGCGTGCTTGGATAAATCGTCATACACAATGAGGACATCTTTGCCGTCATACATAAATTCCTCGGCTATGGCGCAGCCGGTATAAGGAGCAAGGTACTGCAGAGAAGGCGCGTCGTCGGCGGCGGACACCACCATGCAGGTATACTCAAAAGCGTCGTTTTCTTTCAAAACGCGAATGATTTTCGCCACCTCCCCCGCCCGCTGGCCGATTGCCACATAAACGCAAAGAGTGTTCTTGCCCTTTTGGTTAATTATGGTATCTATGGCGATTGAGGTTTTTCCCGTCTGCCTGTCGCCGATAATGAGTTCCCGCTGTCCTTTGCCTATGGGAACCATGGAATCGATGGCCAGAATGCCCGTGCTTAAAGGCCGGCTGACCTTTTCCCTGTCCACTATGGAAGGAGCGGGGCTTTCAATTTTTCGGAATTTTTCGGTAAACAAAGTCCTGATGCCGTCAAGCGGCTGCCCCAGAGGATTTACCACTCTGCCTAAAAGCGCTTGGCCCACGGGTACTTCGGCCGTCTTTCCCGTGGCGTACACAATATCGCCGAAAGACACCTTGTCAATGTTGTTGAGCAGCATGGCGCCCACTCTGTCTTTCTCCAAATTCATGGCTATGGCGTAGGTGTCCTTATTGACAAGCAAGAGCTCGTTATATTTGCAGGAGGACAGCCCGCTTATGCGGATAATGCCGTCGGCGACGTCGATAACCTTGCCGCATATGTCTATGTCAAGATTACCCGTTACTATGTTTCCCAAATTAAATTTCAAAAAAGCGGGGATATCGGACGGAGTCAATTCCTTCTCTAATTGAGCGCCCGCCGAAGAAGCGGCGTGCATTTCGTTTATTATCCTTTCCGCCTCTTTTTTTATCTTGAGCAGGTCTTTGGACATGGAAAGGTCGAGCAGCTTTTCGCCGTCGGTGATTATTAGCCCGCCCAAAATATCCTTGATGACATATTCGATTGTTATATCCTCTCCGTATCTGTCCTTAAGCCCTTTTTCCAATGTTTGCTTTTGGCTTTGGGTCAACTCCAAGGAGGATTTAACGGTGATATTACGCATCTTTCTTCCATTCCTCAAGCAATGTCGCGATGGCTTTGTCGTTATCTTCAGCGTTTACTTCTCTTTCCAGAATATGCGAAGCGATGTCGGCGGCAAGCTCGGCCACCGAATAAATCATTTGCTCTTTGGCTTTTTGCTGTTCATGTTGAATTTCCTGCCGCGCTTTCTCCAGAATTTCTTCAGCCTCTTGATGAGCGCTTTCAATTATCTCTTTTTGGCGCGCTTCGACGGCCGCCGCCGCTTCTTCGGATATCTTAACCGCTTTTTGCTTTGCTTCGTCCATCAAAAGCTGAGCTTCCTTTTTCTTTATCTGAGCCTCGACTTCCGCCTTTTTCTTGTCCTCTTCGGCCTTTTTGTATTCTTCTTCCCGCTTGGCCATAAACTTTTTTATGGGCTTATACAATAAAAACCTTATGCCTATGAGCAGCAAGGCGAAATTAAACATGTGCAAAAGTATTTCCACAAAATCCAGCCCCAGCGGCATGGCGCATATATACGCAATCATATTCTACTTCCCGTTTTTTATAATATTTTCGTGACTATCAATATGGCAATCAGCAATCCGTAAATGGCCGTGGTTTCCGCAAACGCCAAACCAAGAAGCAGCGCCGTTCTGATTTTGCTTTCGGCTTCGGGTTGTCTGGCTATGGCTTCCACCGCCTTGCCGGTAGCCAATCCCATGCCTATGCCCGCGCCTATGCCCGTAAAAGCCGCTATGGCGGCCGCTATGGCGAACATGGCCTCATTTGTCAACGCGCATAATAAAGCTGTCATCTATTTATCCTCCCATCGGTTTACTTGGTACTTCTATGGCCTCCCCCACAAAAAGCGAAGAAAGCGTTATGAATATATAAGATTGTATAAAGGCATGAAAGAGCGTCGTTATAACAGACACAACAGCGGGAAGCGCAAAGGACAGGTACAAGGAGGAGTAAAGCAGCTCGGTTATCAAAAATCCCGACACAATGCTTCCGAACAAACGAAAAGACAGCGATATGGGAACGGCGACGTCGGTGATTATATTAATCGGATTGAGCAGCCGTTTGGCTCTTTTGCCTATTCCTCTTTTTCTTATGCCGAAATAATGAATGACCAAAAATGTGGAAATGCCCAAAGCAAAGCATGCGTTGATGTCGGCGAAAGCCGGCCTTACGCCCAATAATTCCACCAATGTGCCCACGCTTATAAAGCAGGCCGCCGCCATTATATACGGGCCCATAAAGCCCGAATACTCATGGGTGGATTCATGCGCCAGCTTGTCGAAGAACTTGACCAGTCCTTCCAAAATCATTTGCGGCTTGCTTGGAATGTTTTTCATTTTTCGCACCACGGTCAAACGCAGAACAAGGCAGACAAGAAGCAAAAAGAGGGTGACGCCGAAAGCCGTAAACATGCTGGGCCCCACAAAAAAGCCTTTAAAGATTTCAATTTTTTGGGGCAAAAGCGCTTGGGTAAGCCTTTCTCCCACGCCTCCTATCATTATTCCCATCATGACCGCGCCTCGTTACGCAAACTTTCCATATATCCTATCCTATCCTTTTATGTAATAATAATCCCAATGTTGCCAATAATCAAGTGTTTTATTTACAAAAAATATCGCGGACGATAAGCAGGTTAAAACGGTGAGCGCAATGATAGACTTTGGGGCAAAAAGCGCAAAATTAAACGAAACGACCGCCGACAATGTCAGTCAACAGTCGTTATGGTAAAAAAGGGATAAAATATTTAATTATGACGCAGATTTGTTTCAGCCGCACTCAATCATCAATTTGTCGGCAATCAAAGCTATCAATTCCCCGTTGGTGGGTTTTTCGCCTTTGGCGTAAATCTTTATGCCAAAAATGGAATTTATATTCTCAATCTTCCCCCTGCTCCAAGCCACCTCAATGGCATGCCGTATTGCCCTTTCCACCTTGCTTGCAGTGGTGTTGAACTGGTTGGCGATGGACGGATAAAGCTTTTTGGTTATATTGTTTATCATATCGGGCTTGAACACCGAAAGCTTGACCGCTTCGCGCAAAAATTGATACCCCTTGATGTGGGGCGGTATGCCCGAACGGATGAAAATATTGGAAAGTTTTTCGTCAAGCATTTTATTTTCATTCAATTTGAGTCTGACCGAGCTGGGGCCTGATTTAAGCGTCAACAGCTTGGAGCGCAACTCGTCCATGGAATAGGGCTTGCAAAGCAAATATTTGGCCCCGTATTGCATGGATTTTTGCAAAGACTCTTCCTCTTTTTCTTCGGTAGTGATTATTAATGACGGTTTCTTTGAAAAATGGCAGCAACAATCTTCGATGGTAAATTCTTCCGACGATAATGATATGTCAAAAATAAGCGCGTCGATATAATTAATATTCTTCAATTGGCTGGCGTTTGAAAAAGTGGCTATCAAATTAATTTCATTATCATCGGTAAAGTAATTTTTAGCATCAAGCAATATAGATATATTGCTGTCGGCCAAAGCGACATTCAATTTTTCCATAATTCACTCCTTATAAATGAAAATTTTTGTTAATATGACAATTATAGCAAAGAATTTTGAACGGCGCAATAGGGATATCGAAAGAAATTTGTACAAAATATGAAATATTTGTTTTTTAATGCCGGATTTATGCTGATTTACGCGCATTTTTCAGCCCGTAGCCGCTTCCGCCTCTTTTTTGATGCGCTTTAATAAAGCCGATACTTCGTCAAGAGAAATGTCGGCTATTTTGAACATAATTTCGTCGTGGTCGGGTTTTTCGCCCTTGCTCTTAAGGTAATGATATATGATTTCCACCGTTTCAATGGGAGTTAACAGTAAAGAAATGCCTTTGTCGAGAATGTTTTGCCAAGTATCTTGAAAAAAATCTTCTATGCTTGCTATAAAGTTGTTCAAACCTATCCGCCTCCCTGTTTATAAGTTGTGTGCGCGCTTTCTCTTTAGGATTGCTACTATTATAGCACTTTTTGAATTTTTGCACAACAATATTTTTTTACATTGATTTTACTTGTTTTTTATAATCTTTTAATTGTTCATTAAGATTACATATTTTGATATTCAAATTATTTATTTCTTCAATTATTTTATTCTTAACTGCCGTAAGGCCTTTAACTCTAACAAATGCGAACGCATTGAAGGGGGAAAAGGAAAAAGCGCCGCATTAAGGGCGCAGCTTTTTGCCAACGGCAAAAACAAGCGAAAGCGGAGCTTTTGACGCGGCTTTGCCCCTCCCTCGTCGCACGGTCGCGTCGCTCCCTATCGCTCCTCACGAGCTTTGGCTAAAAGAGTGCCACTGGCACTCTTTCTTAACGCTTCGCCCCCTTTGTTCGCTCGCTAACGCTCGCTCTCGCAGGCTCGTTGGTTCGAGTGAGAGAATTAAAGGGAAAAGTAAAACAGACACCATATTCGG
>CZCB01006416.1_pt1 | contig 18872 bp, 16 predicted proteins | sample 591991 | NCBI WGS metagenome assembly CZCB01 (sample SAMEA3556809, study PRJEB10932) | anaerobic digester metagenome | reverse complement strand
TCAGGGGCGCAGTTTTTATTTCGCCGCAGGCAACTTTCTCTATTGCATCCTTTAGCTGCAAAAGCCCGCTGCCGTCCCTTGCGGAGGTTCCCACCACCGGCACCCCCAGAAGGCCTGACAGCCTTTCAAGGTCTACTTTTATCCCCTTCCTCGCCGCTTCGTCCATTAGGTTTACGCACACCACCACCCTGTCGGTAATCTCCATTATCTGCAGGACCAGGTTCAGATTCCTCTCAAGGCAGGTAGCATCGGTCACCACCGCCACCGCCCGGTGCTCGCCGAAACAAATAAAATCCCCCGCCACCTGTTCCTCCACCGAATTGGCCAGCAGCGAATAGGTGCCGGGGAGGTCAACCAGCACGTACTCCTTGTCCCTATGTCTGTACCTGCCCCAGGCATTGGTAACGGTTTTACCGGGCCAGTTGCCGGTATGCTGTTTCAAACCTGTAAGGCTGTTAAACACGGTGCTCTTCCCCGTATTCGGATTGCCCGCCAGGGCAACCACTATTTCTTCGCAGGATTTAATATCAACCCCGGCCGTCCCCTTAAGAACACCCAGGCTGGTGGACTGTTTTGTAAGGCCCATACCCAAACCCCCCGGCTTATTCCTTATCAATGGCTTCTATAAAGACTTTTGACGCCTCATCAGAGCGCAGGGCTATTACCGCCCCCCTTATTTGGTACGCAACCGGGTCCCCGGCCGGGCTTTTTCTCAATGTTTCTATGGTTGTATCATAAATCATACCCAAATCCAGCATTCTCCTGCGGGCATTCCCCAGGGCTGTTATTTTTCTTACTTTCCCCGAGCGGCCCACCGGCAATTTGTCCAGCGGGATTAAATTTTCTTTCATAAATAATCCCCCTCATTAATATTCTTGAAAATTGTGCCATAAGTTAGTCTTGGGAAACTTTATTTGTCATACCTAATAACCAGAATATGAGCCGCAATTACCTCTTGTTACATAAACAACAAAGCGAAAGGACGGATACCCTTGAATAATGAAAGGGAGTTTCGCACCGTAAGGGGCTACCAGATACTGGATGCGGAAAGCAAGGCATTGACCGCCAGCATGGAGGACTACCTGGAGATGATATACAGGACATGCGGTGAGGAGGGGTATGCCAGGGTGAACCGGCTGGCGGAAAGGCTTAACGTGCGCCCGTCATCAACCACCAAGGTGATTAAAAAGCTGAAGGACCTTGGCCTTGTAAATTACCAGAAATACGGGGTAATAAAACTGACCGAAAAGGGAAAGGCCCTGGGGAGTTTCCTCTTAAAAAGGCATGAGGTCATCGAGGAATTCCTAAAAATCCTCGGCGTGGAGGAAACGCGGCTTAAGGATACTGAAATGATAGAGCACGACGTAAGCCTAAGTACCCTCCGGGGCTTGTATACGCTCAACCGGTTCCTGCGCGAAACCCCCGACGTAATGAAGCAGTACGAAGCCTTTAGAATAAAACTAAAGGGCAGCGATGACTTTCTATAAAAAACGGCCCTCATTTACAGAGAGCCTGTTACCTTTTCATTATTTGCTTTCCGGGTTTTCGCTTTCGGGTTTTTGTTCAAGGTATACTATAGCCTTTTCCAGCTGGTGGTCCTTTATCTCGGTGACCTTTATCACAAGTCCGAATTCCTCCAACTCCGGCGTGCTGCCGTCATCGGGGATATACCCCAGAAGGCCGAAAACCAGCCCGGCAAAGGTTTCATATTCTTCCTCCGGCAGTTTTACCCCAATCTGCCGGGAAACCAATTCCAGCGGCGCCACTCCCTGTACCCTCCAGGTCCGCGTATCGATGCGTTCAATAAGGGGCCGCTGCCTGGGAAGCGTATCGTCGTCCTCCAGGTCCCCCACAAGTTCCTCCAGCAGGTCCTTCATGGTTATTATTCCGCTCATGCCGCCGTATTCGTCCAGCACGATGGCAAAGTGGTTCCGGCTCTGCTTCATGTTGTGGAACAATACATCGGTACGCACCGTTTCCGGCACAAAATACGCGGGTTTAACGGCATACTCCAGGATGTTCTCGCGGGTCTTATCCTTTAAGCGGAAGAAGTCCTTCGCTTTCAGCACCCCTACTATGTTGTCGGTGGTCTCGTCGCACACGGGGTAAATGGAATACCTGCTTTCAATTATGGTTTTCTCCCACTGCTCGGGGGTCTCGTCAAGCCACAACACCACCACATCCGTCCTGTGTATCATAACGTCCTCGGCGTTTTTGTCGTCAAACTCGAATACGTTTTGTATCATTTCCTTTTCGGTATGGTTTATCGCACCCTTTTCACTGCCCCTGTCTACCATCATCCGGATTTCTTCCTCGGTAATATCGTCATCAGCGGCATGGGGGTCAACTCCCACAAGCTGCAGGAGCCCGTTTGTGGACACCGTCAGAAGCCAAACTATAGGCGAGAATATGCTTGAAACAAACTGTACCAGCCCGGACAGGCCAAGGGCAAGCTTTTCGGAATACTTCATGGCCACCCTCTTGGGCACCAGTTCTCCCAATACAAGGGTGAAATATGACAGCACGAAGGTTATTGCTATGACGGATATGGTATCCAGTGTAGACAGTTTAGCTTTTACCCCTTGGTTTACCAGCCAGTTTGCCAGCCTGTCCGAAAAATTATTAGCCGCAAAGGCACTGGCAAGAAAGCCGGCCAGTGTAATGCCAACCTGTATTGTGGCCAGGAAGCGGGCGGGCTGACTGGTTAACCTTGTAAGCCTTTTTGCTCGTTTGTCACCGGTAGCGGTGAGCTTTGCGAGCTTGTTGTCATTGATTGAGATAATCGCAATCTCGGCACAGGCAAAGACAGCGTTGGTGAGAATAAGGCCAAGCTGCAGCAGCAGCGGCCATAACATAGATTCCCCTTCCGACAACCGAACAACCTCCTTGAACAGTTATTAAAGTATTATTACGGATAAAAAAAGGGCACGAAAAAAATAGATGAAACCATCTATCAAAAAATACGCGCCGCACCGAGGTTCTTAAATATGAAGTTTATACAACAACCATCAGGCAAGGGCGAATCGTCCACTTGGAATATCCACTCCCCTTAATGTTAATATGATAATATCATATTGCCAATATTAAGTCAAACCCCCTGCAGGCCGGCCGGGTCAAGGTGAACGGGAATTCTGCCCAGTAAGCTTATTTGACCCGTCGTTACGCTGCACCTATAGGCGTAGACCTTAACCCCTGCCTTTGCGGCCGTGGCTATAGCCTCTGAAAAAACGGGATCGGTTTCCCGGTTGGGGGTAAAGCTTTTTGCATCCTCCCTCTGGGCTACCACAATGACTGCGGCATTTAGCCCTGCGGCCTTTGCCTTCATCAGCTCCAGCACGTGCTTTGTGCCCCTCTCGGTGGGAGCGTCGGGAAACTTGGCAACTCCGTCCTGCACCAGTGTCACGCATTTTATTTCCAAGAAACAGCTAGCGAGCGGAGGAACAGTTCCATCGCTTCCAAGTCCGCTGTCGGAGAGACGTACGTCGAACCGACTGTTTCCGTAAGCCGCCTCCCGTTTTATGTCGGTCCAGCCCTGGAACTCTTTCAGTTTGCCTTCTTTTAAGGCCTTCAGAATCAGCCGGTTTGCCATGACGGATTCCAAGAACACCGGCACGCCATCGATTGTGTAGGCTATTATCAGGTCCCACTTTGTCTTGCGGTCGGGGTTCTTGGCCCTTCGCAGTACCACGTCCCTGCCGGTCACAAGCAGTTCCTTCATCCTGCCGGTATTGGCAACATGGCACAGCACCGTTTCCCCGCCGCATTCCGCCAGGGCCTCAAACCGGTTGAGCCTTTTTATGAACTTTGCTTTATTTTTTTCTCCGGATATCTCTATAGTTGTTATCATGTGTTTGTCCTTTCCAGCGGAAGAAAGCATAGCCTGACATTACTTTTTCTTATTACCGCCACAGGGTTTCCTTTGTAAAGTTCTCCAAAACATATCCTTGATTGCTGAAACACTTTCTGCAGTGCCTGTCGGATAGTTTATTCTCCGTACCGCATATGCATATCCACGAATCCGGTGTCCGTTCAGCGTAGCATATCGCATCCTTGTAAGATGTCCTTCGCTTAATTTCGGCCAGGTCTATGCCGCTAATGCCTTCCCCCCGGCCTTTGACCTTCTCCAAGGCCTCCAGCTTCTTATTGAGCTCTTCATCGCTTAAGAGGCCCTTTTCGTGCAGGTCTTCCAACGCCTTCCTCTCGTCACTGTGGCCTTTTTCGGCTATCCAGCTCTCATACTCTTTTCTCTTTTGCTGGAACTCTTCTTCCGTCAAAATCCCTGCATCTCTTAGTCTAATAAGGTTTGCCAGTTCGCTTCTTTCTTTACCTGCAATCATTCCGGCTATTTTTTCTGCCTTTTGATTGATTACCGCCAGTTGTATGATTATTACTATTAGTGAAATAATAAAAAACCATAGCAACAAGTGCAGCACCCCCTCTCAGGATACTCTACCATAAGTATACCATGTTCAGTAAAAAAAAGGATTATCCCGGAGATAATCCTTCTTAAAAAGAAGCAAGGACACGAAACCCCCACTTCCCCGGCAAACCGCACCCCTGCAAAAAAGGGACAAAGAACCGTCCCCTGTCCCTTTTTGCTGCCTAGAGGCCGAGGTATGCTTTCTTTACTATGTCGGACTCCAGCAGTTCCGCCCCGCTGCCCTCCATCGCAAGCCGGCCGTTCTGCAGCACGTAACCGCGGTCGGCTATCTCCAGCGCCTCCTGAACCTTTTGCTCCACCAGCAGCACCGTCACCTTGTTCCTTATAACCTTAAGCGTGTCCATTACCCGGTCCACCAGGAAGGGCGCCAGCCCCAGCGACATTTCGTCCACCATCAAAAGCCTTGGATTTGACATAAGCCCCCGGGCAATGGCCAGCATCTGCTGCTCGCCGCCTGAAAGGGTTTCCGCCTTCTGGTTCTCCCTGTCCCGCAGTATAGGAAACAGCTCGTATACCTCCCTGAGCCGGGCGGCTTTCTCGCTTTCGGAACGCAGCACATAGGCGCCCAGCATCAGGTTGTCCTTTATGCTCATCTTTCCGAAGACCTGCCGACCCTCCGGCACGTGGGATATGCCCATTTCAACGATCCGGTACGCAGGTATGTTGTCAATACGCTTGTCGCAGAATAGAATCTCACCGGCGCTGGGCCTTAGTATACCGGATATGGTCTTAAGCAGTGTTGACTTACCGGCGCCGTTGGAGCCCACAATGGCCACCACCTCGCCCTGCCTTACCTCAAAGGAGAGGTCGAATATTACCGGCACGTTTCCATATCCTACCTTAAGATTTTTTACTTTTAGCATGATATCTATCCCCCAAATAGGCTTTTATGACCTCTTCATTGTTGACAACATCCTGCGGCGCCCCTTCGGTTATCTTTCTGCCGGCGTTTAGGACCACGATGTTGTCGGATATGGGCATTATCGCCTCCATTATGTGCTCGACTATTAAAAGGGACAACCCCTGCCCTTTAAGCCTCAGGCATAGATTCATCACGTCCTTTATCTCGGTCTGGTTTAAGCCCGCCATGCATTCGTCCAGCATGAGTATTTGAGGCTTTGTGGCAAGGGCCCTTGCAATCTCCACCCTTTTCCTGTCGGCAATGGTAAGGTTGGCCCCGAGCATGTCCTTTTTGCCCCATAGGTCGGTGAGGTCGAGTATCTCCCTTGTTATGCCGGCCGCTTCCTTACGGCTCCTGGTATGGAGAAAGGCGCCGGTCATAACGTTTTCCTCCACCGTCATTTCATTAAGCGTTTTTACTATCTGAAAGGTACGGGTAATCCCCAGCCTGCAAATCTCATGGGGAGCCATCCCGGTGATATCCCTGCCCCTATATATCACGCGGCCGGCAAAGGGCTTGTAAAACCCGGTTATACAGTTAAACAGCGTAGTCTTGCCGGCGCCGTTTGGCCCGATAAGGCTTACAATTTCATTCTCGTGAATGGTGAAGGACACATCCTCGTTTGCTGCAAGGCTTCCGAATTTCATTGTGATGTTTTTTATTTCAAGAAACGGTTTCAACGCCGCCCTCACCTCCCGTTGGTTTGCGTCCAAACTTTTCGGCTATTCTGCCGGCTATCCCGATTACCCCCTTGGGCTGGAAGCAGGTAATGAGCACTATCAAAAGGCCGTATATCATAAGGTCTATGCCGGTCCCGGAACCCCCCAGCCTTATCCTGGTAAACTCGGACAGCGGAATAAAGATGGCCGCGCCGATAATGGGACCGTAAACACTGCCGATACCGCCTAAGACAGTCAGCAGCACTATCTTCATTGATATATCCAATGAAAACATCATGAAGGGGTCGATATAGAGTATGTACTGGGCGTATATGGAGCCGCACAGTGCCGATATGAAAGCGGAGATTATCATTGCATATAGTTTATAGTTGGCGGGGTTTATGCCTATGGCCTCCGCCACCTCGTGGCTTTCCCTTATAGCTTTCAGATAATACCCCATCTTGGAGTTTTCAATAAAGCTGCAAAGAAAAATCACCCCCGTAAAAAGCACAAGGCAGATATACACCCAGGGCAGCTTGTCAGTAAACTGCAGGTAAAAAAGCCTCGTTAAAAATCCCGATGAGCGGGGTATTATCGGTATGGATATGCCGGTGGCACCCTCCACGTAGCTCCAGCTTACAAAAACCTGCTTTATTATCTCCGCCACCGCCAGCGTGGCAATGGCAAAGTAGTGCCCTTTGAGCCGGAAGCAGGGGTAGGACATGACCGCCGCAACCGCCGATGCAATAAGGCCGCCCAGAATCATACCCAGCCAGGGGGTGACACCATAGCGGTAGAACATAACCGCCGACGTATACGCGCCTATGCCAAAAAAGGCCGCATGGCCGAAGGAAGTCTGCCCGGCAAAACCGGTTATAAGGTTCCAGGCTTCACCCAGCGTGGCGAAAATAAGGAGAAGAATTATCGCGTTATGCACCGCCTTCGCCCTGGTAAACAGCGGCAGCAGCGCAAAAACAAGGGTTATAACAAACAGCGTTATTTTGTTCTTTACCATCCGAACAACCCCTTTGGCCGAACTTGTATTACTACTAGATAGATGAGAAATACAAGGGCATATTTGAATTGGGTGCCCAGGAAAAACCCGCCCAGGGCTTCGGTAAGACCGATAATAAGTCCTCCGAACAGCGCACCCTTAATATTGCCAAACCCGCCCAGGGCCACAATCACAAAGGCAATAACGCTGTACAGGGCACCGGAGGCCGGGTATATGGGGAAAAAGGTGGCCATCAGCGCACCGGCCGCCCCCACGCAGGCGCCGGAAAGGCCAAAGGTGATGGCGTACATTTTCTCGGTATTGATGCCCATCAAAAGGGCGGTGTTCTTGTTGAGGGCGGTGGCCTGGATGGCCTTACCGGTCCGGGTCCGGTCCATAAAGGCCATTATTACTATCGTAAGGATAATGCTTGCCGCCGCCGCCACAACCTGCGGCATGCCGATTACAATGCCGCCCAGCGATATGGACTTTCCCGAAACAAAGGCGTCGTTTATGTACCTGTAGTTGGGTGTCCAAAGGTACTGGGCAAGGTTTTTTAGGAACATGCTGAACCCAAAGGTGGCAAGGAGTGCGGTAAGACCCGGGGCGTTTATTACCCTTTTTATAATTCCGGAATAGGTTATAATCCCCAGCACAAATATAATAGCTATACAGACCGGAAGGGCCGCCAATGGGTCCAGCGCAAACAGCGAAAACATCCAGAAGGCGGTATACATGCTTATCATCAGGAACTCACCGTGGGCGAAGTTTATGATGTCCATAACTCCCCAGGTAAGGGTAAGCCCCACCGCCACCAGGGCGTATATAAAACCCATGAGTATTCCGTTGGCTATTATCTGCCCTATAACCATAACGTCCTCCTTCCTTACGCCGCCGGCCAAGTCCCGGGGCAGTTACCGATAACGGTAAGACGGGAGCGGAACGGAAGCGCCGCACCGCTCCCCACAGTATTTTTACGGCTGACCCGGCATATAGCTTTGCCTGCCGCAGCGTAAGCTTTTGCTTGATTACCTTCTATCCCAGGCCGGGATTGGCACCACCGGCTCGGCCGTGGCAATGTCAGCCGGATATACCGCATGGTATTTCCCACCCTGGGTCTGCACCATGTAGGAAGCCAATATCTCGTTCTGGCCGCTGTCGTCAAATCTTATCGCACCGGCGGCGTAATAGGGCGCATCAAAGGTGGTGCTCTTAATAACGTTCATAATATCATCGCCGTCAAGGCTCTTGGCAATGTTTATCGCCTCGGCAAGCACCATTACCGATGAGAATTCCTCCAGGGCAGGTCCGTCAAGGTCCGCGTTTGTCTTGGCCTTGTACATGGCATTTATCGCCGCAAGCTCGGGCATGTCACCCAGCTTTTCCGCCGAGAACGCGGCGCCGCCGGCAAAGTAGTCGGCGTCGTTGCCAAGGTTTACAACAAACTGGGTATCCTGGAACCCGCCGCAGTAGTTTAAGACAGCCTTGGGCGCGATACCGAATTCCTTGTACTTGTTAACAAACATGGTTATGTCGGCTATATACGAGGCGTGGAATACGGCGTCGGCGTTCAGGCTGCTTATCTGCTGCACCTCGGTATCAACGTTGGTCACATCGGCGGCATATGCCACCGTGCCCACCAGCTCGAAGCCAAGGGCTTCGTATTTTTCTTTCACCCACTTTTCCACCATTTCCTTTGCATGAACACCGAATTCGTTGTCCACATAGGCAACCGCCACCGTTTTTATATCGGCGTCGTAGTTTTCATTCAGGTATATCAGATAGTCGAAAAACATCTCCGTCTCGATATCATCATTGGGAGCAACCCGGACAAAGTAATTAAGCCCGCGCTCGGTCAGCGCCGCCGATGACGAAGACCCGGCCACAAAGGGTATGCCGTACTGCTCGGCTGCCTGGCTGGCCGGCTTGGTGGCCGAGCTGTGGTAGCATCCAACCAGTCCCACCACTCCTTCATCAATAAGCCGCTCCGCCTCCGACTTGGCCATTTCTGGGTTGCCCTGGTGGTCGGCAAATACGATTTCCAGCTTGGCATTGCCTAGGTTTGGCAGCCCGGCCTCTTTGGCCAGCGGGACGGCTATTTCAGGATGTTCGCCGTTTATTATCTCCTGGGCCACCTCCATGGCCGCCTGCAGCTTAACCCCGGTAGCGGCGGCACTGCCGGTAAGGGGCAGTATTGCACCTATTTTTACCGTTTCGATGCTTTCCGGTTCCTGGGCATTGCCGGGCTCCTCAACATCCGCCGGCTGCTCAGCAGGAGTACAGCCGCTGAAAAACGCTGTTACCAGCATGACCCCGACAAGCAATAGTACCAGTTTGGATTTCATTTTGTTTACACCTCCATTTTTTCTTGTCCTTATTTATATTGATATTGTAAAGAGGCGTAAAACATGACAAGCTAAAAGGTAAAATTGGATGGGTAGCGAATAAGTCTTTTAAGGGAGGGAATTAAATGATAGATTACAGGGAAAGAATGCAAAACCTAAGGAAACATATGTCGGACGCCGGTATAGATGTGTGTTTTCTTCCAAAGTCCAGCGAACAGGAATACCTAATCGGTATACGGAAAGGGCGGTACAATCCTACATACTCAAACACTTACGGTGACTGGGCCTACGGTGTGTTTGTATTCCCGGACAGGGCCCTGTACCTTGTGCCGCAGATGCTGGTAAACCTGGGCCACGTTGAAGAGGATGCCCACGGAATAATTGACGAATACGTCACAATCGTTGAGGGGGCACCGGTTAAGGATACGGTGCATCGTGCCCTGGGCAGCAGGCTTAAAGAAGTAAAACGGATTGCCGTTACAAAGAATACCTTCTCCACCACGCTTATAAATTTTAAGGAAATGCTGCCGGAGGTGCAGTTGGTTTCGCTGGAGGATTATATGAACAACCTCCGGATGATAAAGACCGACTATGAACTGTCAAAAATGCGGGAAGCGGCGGAGGTTAATGACCGGGTGTTTTCAAAAATTGTGCCATTTCTTAAGGTTGGCATGAGCGAGATTGATATAAAGACCGAAATTGAGCATCAGATTCTGCTAGAGGGCTGTGAAGGTACCTCTTTCCACACCGGCGTTATGATATACGGCGGTAGGGGTAAGCCCCACAGGGGTGGTGCCACCGATAACATAGTTGAAGCCGGGACCACCATAGCCTTCGACTTCGGGGTAATGAAAGACGGCTTTTGCTCCGACTTTGGCAGAACGGTGTACGCCGGCGAGCCCACAAGGGAAATGGTAAGTATTCATGAAGCTGTGATGAAAGCCCAAAAATTAGCCATAGAGGCTATGGTACCGGGCCAAATCACCTGCGAGGACCTGAACATGGTGGCCAGGGGGTACATTGAGGAACGGGGCTACGGCGAAGGTTTCCGGCACCGGCTGGGTCACTCCATAGGCAGGGACGTTCACGAACACCCCTACCTTATGCCGGGGTACAAAGAGGTGCTGCAAAAAAATATGACCTTCACGATAGAACCCTCGGTCATTGTTGACAATAAAATGCTAATAAGGGTAGAGGACGTCGTGACGGTGGGCGACAGCGGCGGATCGCCCTTAAGCAATTACTCCAAGGATATTATCGTAATTTAGAAACGACCGGCCGCTATAAGGGCGACCCCCTCTACAGCGGCCTTCTATTGTTGCAGCCATTGCCGGATTCCCCGTAATTGGTGCAGCTTCGGGGCACTCTATTAACGCCATGGCTACCTCCCACAAACAATGGCCGGTTCTATTGCCGGTGTTAATACTCCCATCTTGCAGGGTCCACTTGGATAGTAACCCTGCTTCCCTCACCTAGCCTTAAAAGCATTTTGGCTATAAATTCCATGCTATAACTCTTCTTGCCAACATTTATATACGTATCCGACCATCCCCAGGCTACCGTTCCTGATAAGCCTTTGCCCGTCAAAAGCTTTATCGCGCTGTCCAGGTCGTCTTCCAGCGCATACTGCAGCCTTCTGTTTACTTCGTTTATACTAAAATACTCCGGGTCATAAATACGGCCCCCTGTATCTTTTTCGGCCCATTCAAGCATTTCCTTTCGTTCCGGATTCTTTTTGTCGCCTATGGTACGGATAAAATCCAAATATCCGCTTATACTGCCGACATCCTCGGGCGGCCTTTGCCGTGCACCGGCGGTACAAACAGGAACGGCAGTCTTTTTGGTATCTTTAAGACGCTTCTCTATTAAAATCAAATGCTCCCATCCATCACCGAAGTCGTATTCATACATGCATATGTCGTTGGAATCAAATAGTTCATTGATTATTTCCGTCCTTGCATCCAATTCTGTAACCCCTTTGCCATATAATTCTCCAGGCGGGAAGTCATCGTCAGGAATGGTAACCACCGTTTTATCAAACTGGAATTTGAACAGGTGGTAGTCAAGCCATCCAAAGGCGTTTTGTATTATTTGATGAAGCTGCAAAAACGAAATATTCCCGGGGATTTTTATTCTTCTCCAAATCTCCGGTTCAATGCCCATTATAGATACTTTGATTTGGTATGCCATTTTATTCTCCTCCTTTTAGTACCAGGTATGGCCCGAATTTTGTCGAATGGTAGAAACAGGACGAAAAGGGACAAAGAACCGTCCCCTGTCCCTTTAGAGCGTAATTTTATAGAAATGCCTCCTGCTCCAGCCGGGCACCTGCCCGGAGCATGGTTTCAATAACGTCGTGGAATTCCGAGTAGCCCTTGTCACAGAGCATGCTCTCCAGGGCTTTTTGGTATTTCCCGCCAAAGGGCAGCCAATAGTTCTTCTTTGACAAAAAGGCTTCTTTGTCCATTAGATAGGGCCTAAGGCTGGGTATTATGTTTTCCTTCAGCCTTTTAAACATCCTAAAGCCCCCTATGTCAATATCGCCCCAGTGGTAGAACTTTGCACCCGCCCTTTGCCCCGCAGCGTGTACTTTTGCGAAAAACTCACCCTTAACCGGGCTATAAAAACCGCCATGAAATATAACCAGCTCGTCCCGGCCTTTTCCCTTGGATATGTAGTCCATATAGTTGGTCTTGTTCTCTATAAACAATACCCTATCCACCCGGCCCATGCCTTCAATCTCCAGGCCTTTCACGGTTCGGGAGGGCAAAACTGTTCCGTGGCGGAAGAGGGAAAAATCCACCGGTTTCCCGTAAAGCCTGCCCGAAATATCCCCGCAAAACTCCACCTGTTCAAAGGCCTTTACTATGCCTACCTGGGCAAGCATCTCGTCATCCGACGGCCTTTCTATTAGGTCCCTTTCCGCAACGAGGTATTGCCTGATAATACCGGCAACCCTTTTCTTTACATTCCTTTCGAAATACTTGGAATCCCCAAAGACTCTTATGCTAAACACCCTTTCGGGGCATTCTTCACCGTCCATGCCGTCTATTGCCCTAAGGGCCTTAAGCACAGCAAGCGCGATATCGGTATCCGCCGGGAAGTACGGCGTTAAGCTCTTTTTCGCGTCAATACCCTCCACAGCCTCTTTAAGAAAGCTTTCTATCCAGGGCTGCGTGATGCCGGGTAAATAAGCCCTTATTTCATCCAGCACCCGGTCCGCCTTTTCTTTTTTAGGAACCCTTCCCGCTTCCCGGTATGCGTCCTCTATCCTGTCAAGGCACAGCCATACCCTGTCAATTATATTACCTCGTTCAAACCTCATCCATTCAAATTTCACTATACCGCTGTCCGCCAGGGCCTGTACTGTTGAATTAACCAGTTCCCTGACAGCCGTATCCTCCAGGTTATACTCCGGCATATCCCCGGAACATAACCGGAGCATTATTCTTCTTGCAGTGCCGCCGTCAAGGTATGCCCTGCTCCTTTCATACTTGTCCAGCAGTCTGTTTAAAATAGTTTTCTTATAGCCCATGGTCAATCTCTCCAAGCTTTTTGGAATCAAAAGCCTTTACAAAGGAGGCGTCGCCGTCCCTTATTACGCACAGGTTCCTGTCCACCAGAGGCGCAATATCTCCTATTTTCTCGGTAGGTGCCGAGAGTATCGCCTGAAGCCCTAACCGCCTTAAGAGCCTTATGCTCTCCTGAATCCTTTCGCTGTCCATCTTGCTGAAGGCCTCGTCGAAAACTATCAGCCTTATCGTGTTCCCGGCCTCGCCCCTTTGCCTTATGCGGTACAGCTGTGCAAAGGAAGCCAAAACGGATATATAGAAAGGCGTCTGGGTCTCACCGCCGGATTTTTTATGCAAAGTCTTTGAAAGCCGCTGTTGCTGGCCACTTTCATCGGTCACCTCAAGGTCAAAGCTAAGATAGGTCCTGTAATCGGTGAACCGTTTAATGTTTTTCTCAAGCTCCTCCCTCGCATCGGCATTAAGCTCCGAAGCCACGTCGGTGATATGGCGGAACAACTCGTCTATGGCATCTCTGTGTTTGTCCCTGAAAACCTGGGAGTTTATATTGTAACCCTCAAGCAGCATATTATCGGTAATCATATCGTAATACCGTCTATATTCAGGTTTGGGTTTTGTAACAAACCGGTACCTGTCGCTGCCGAAGCTGAACTCCTTCAGGGCCCCGTTAAGTTCCTCTATCTGAATATTAAGGGTGTCAATATTGGACTTTAACTTTGCCAGGAAATCGTCCCGGAACTGCTCATAGGCCTTTTCCCTGGCGTCCTGTATCTGCTTTTTGTAATCGGGAAGCCTAATGTCCCGTAACTCGGATAGCTCCTTTTGGTAAGGGGCATTGTCCTCTGAATTTATATCGTAGGACATCCTGTAATCCCTGTTATAGTCAGCCCTTGTTTTTACAAGGTCGTCCCTTTTCTTCTGCACCTGGCTTTTGGTCCTTGCAACCTGGCTGTAAAAAGCATTATACACATCCTCGGCAGAGTTTCGGGCCTTAAGCTCCTTCAAGAATCTCGGCTCGCCCTGCTGCTCTATCCATTCCGGCAAGAACCTATCTTCAATGCCCTTGCTTAAGTCTTCGGTCTGGCTGTCCACAGCGGGTATCCTTTCATTCACAATCATTTCCGTCCGGGTCTCCAGCCTGGCAATATCTTTGCCAAGGGCTTTCTCCTGCTCTTCAAAGCCCCGTATCTCCTGCTCCAGTTCCTTTATCCTTTTATCCAGCTTTATAAGCCATGTAAGGTCAAGGGCCCCCAACTGGTCAACCACCTGCCGGTGTTGGTCCTCAAGGCCGGGTATGGCCCCCACCCTTTCAAGCACCTGTATAACGCTTTGGGCTTCGTTGCTGTTCACCGCTTCCATTGAGGCCAAGCCTTCCAGGGCCTGCAGCCTGTCGCTGCAGGCCGATATCGCCCTTTCCAGGGTTTGCATCTCCTGTCGCCTTGCCCTTATTTGCTCCTCTATGGATTTGCGCCCTATATAGGGGTACTTCCACCGTTCGGGATTTAGCTGCCGCGCAACAAAGTTCTGGTACAGCATGCAGCTGTCGGTTATGGACCGGTCATGGTTCCGAAGGTCTTCTACGCTATCGCACTTCATAAGATGGCCCATGACATGGTCCACAAACTGCCGTGCAAAGGGGTTGTCGGTAACCACTTCCTCCGCCAGGCTGCCCTTAAGGCTTTTCGGGTTTTTGGCGGCAAGCTTTCCGGTATCCACAATGCCCCAGTCATAAAAACCCCTTTTAAACTTAAGCCGGTCGTAGACTTTGAGCGCATCCACAAAATGCTCCGGCTCCACTATTAGGTAGAACTTCTGTGTGTGCAAGTAAGCTTCCACCGCATTGCTCCAACGGGTGTCCTTTATTTCAAGGAGGTCGGCCAGTATATGGACCTTGGCGGCGGGGCCGTACTTTGCCCTAAGGGCACCGGCAATCTCGTCCTTAAGGGCCACAAGCTTCGGGTCATAGGGCTTTATACCCTTTTCCAGGCCCTCCACCTGCTGCTTTACGCCGGCCAAGTGCTGCTTCATTTTTACCCTTGCCGCCGCGTAGGAATGGGCAACCCCCGAGGCGGTATTTTTCAGGCTGTCTATGCATTCCCTTATACCGGCAAAGCCGTCGGTGCCCATACCACAAAGCCTGTCCCGGTCGGCGTCCATTAAAAGCTCGGCGTAGTCCAGGGCCTTGGCCGCTACCCTGCCAAGGGTCTCCCAGTCGCCGCCCATATCGGGCATCAGCCCATGCCCTTCGCCCTCACTTTCCGGCGGTTTCAACCCTTTAAAGGCCTTTATGTGTTCCCGCCATACCAGCCCGTACCTTCGCATGTTGCCAATGGTTTCTTTCAGGGCCTCCTTAAGCTCATTTAGCTGCCTTTCTATTTCGGCCTTTTGTTTTTTAAGGTCCTCCATCTTGCGGTATATATCCGAACCGGCCTTGTCGGCCATTAGCTTTTCCCTTTCCTCCTTAAGCCGGGCTATACGTTCGCCAATCTCCCGCTGCTTTGCCGTAAGCCTTTCAATGCTATCCCTGTTTGCCCTTGCTTCTTCCCTAAGTGCCTCAAGGCTGTCCAGGGCTGCCTGGTGCTTCGCCCTTTCAATTATGTAGGACTGCACCTCAAAACGTTGCTGCTCGTCGTGGTACGCCGCATACTTGGCGGATATCTCCTCAAGGGCCGAAATACGCTGTTCCATCATGTCCGCATCCTGCTCAAGCCTTTTGTAATACCGTATGTTATCCTGCATAAGGCTAATATCCACCGGGCTTCGTACATCGCAGATGTACTCGGTTATGAATGTTTCTATATCGGTTATGGGCGAAAAGGGTACCGCCTTCTTAAACAGGCTGAAGTACTTGTTCTTTAGCCCGCCCAGTTTACCCTTCAATATGTCCTGGTACCGCCGGTTTGTGTCCGGGAAGTCGTACCTTCCCCTTTTGTAGTTCCTGTTTACAAAGCTCCTCAGCTCCTTGTAGGACATGGGCACATTGTTGACTACAAACCGGTTTTCCGGGATGGCCGAATCCAGCACAAAGAACCGGTGCTCGAAGTCGCCGTCCTCATAACAGTCGAACACCACGCCCAGCGTGAAGTCCCTGTTCTTTAAATGGTCATGGAACTCACAGGCGATGTAGCTTGTAAACCGCCCGTCCCTTAGGTACCTAAAGCCGATATCGCCATCGTCGCCTATCTCGCCCCTTAAATACCCTTTGAGGTTCCTTGCGGACTTTTCGTTGGCGGCCTTGTTGAAAAAATGGCCGCTGGTATCACCCAATAGCAAAAGCTGCATTGCGTCAATAACCGTCGATTTGCCGGCGGCGTTCTTACCGGTTAAAAAGTTTATGTTCTCAAACTCTATAAGCTCCTGCCAAAAGTAATGCCAGTTTATAAGGAGCATTTTCTTTAATAATTTCACAGCACGTCATCCCCTCTTATAACCCTGTTGTCTGCATCATCACTGCCATCGTCCCCGTTTTTTTCACCGTTGTCACCGTTTTCCAGGGCCTCGTACATACGGCTTATTTTCTCGTTTGTAACCACAAACAGTATTGAGGGCAGTATAAGCAGCTTTGTATCCGCCTGCTCCCAGGGCCCGTCCACCTTCTCGATAATATTGTGAAAGGCCAGCTGCCTCAAGCCGTCGGCAAGGTCCCTGTCCGAGGGCTTTCGGCTGACAATTCCCAGTGTAATCATCTTGTGCACTATCTGCCCGGTGGTGGTCAGTATCTCGTTGCGCAGCGATACCTTTTCACGCTCCTCCTCGAATATTAGCCTTAGCGTGTACAAAATAAGGGTGGTGTTCTTGTCAAGCCTTACCCGGTTGTACTCATACTCGTTGGAAAGCGCGATAACACCGTAGTTACCGTCTTTTTGCAGCAACCACCCGGCATAGTGCAGGTACTCGGTAAAAAGCTCAAAATTCCGTTCGACAAACCTGTACTCGGGGCTTATCTTCATCATGCCCTCCCGGGAATCGTACACATCCCGGATTATGAAATTCCGGGAGAGCAAAAGGTTAATAATCCTTCTGAATTCCTCCTTATCCGAGTTACTTAGCTTTTCGTATAGCTCATTCCACATTTTTTTTCGTCCCCTTCTTAATAAGCCTCATGTTGGGTATCCTGTAACCGTTGTTTACCGTATAACCCTTGGTAAACTCGACATTATAAAAGGCACTGCGCTCACCGCCCTTTATGGAAGCCAGCATAAGCAGTATAAAGTCCTCATCGCCTTCAAGCGGTATTTCGTTGCTAGTTATTACATCCATCTGTCCCATGACCGAGCGCACAAAGTTCATTACCCGGGTGTGGCTGTAGCTCCGTTTTGCCCTGTCCATGAACTCTTCGAAGGCCCTTTCGCCCGCTTCATGCTCCACCGGCTGTATTTCCATCGGCTTTTCGTCCTTCCTTACCCTTCGCACCCTCGGAGTGTAGAGCGAACCACCGTCCACGTACCCCTGCTTGAACAGCTCGGTGCTATCCCCCAGGGCCTCAAGCAGTTTTGTCCCGGCCTCGCTATTGCTTTCCGCCGCCTTCGTAAGCAGCTCCACCAGTTTACCCTTTATGCTCCTGTCGGTGTTTAGCATGTACCTCATTTTTTCGATGGAGGCCCTTGTATAGGCCGAATTTTTCCGGTCGATCTCCTCCAGCATACGGTCCAGGGTCTCATAGGTGTCCATTATATCGTGAATTTTTTGCATGACATCCCCGGCGGCCTGCTCCTTCGATTCGTACCTGCCCCGCAGCATGGCCTGCTTTTCCAAGCCTTCCCGTATACCCTGGTCCCTAACCCATCCGCCCAGGATTTTTATTATCGGGTTTTTGAACCGCGGCACCGAGTCCAGAGTCTTTAGCGGGTGGTATATCCGGTCGGTTATCAGGTTTTTGTACTCGTCGAAGTGGCCCCGCAGTATGTCGTTCACCGTTGCGTATTCGTTAAGGGCCTGGTGGTACCTGCGTATGTTGTTGTGCAGCGTCTTAAGCTCGTCCACCAGTTTTACCGTGTTACCATGGGCGGTCAAAAGGGCGTCGTACATATAGTCGTCCCGCTCCTGGTCGGCGGTCTTTAGTGCCGAATAGGTTGAATAAACGTAGGAATTGTACTCCCGGACACTCTCGTCGGTGAGCGAATAGAGGAGGTTTATTAGCTTAACCGAGTAGTCCGGCAGCGTTATGTTCTCTTCAAAGGAATCCACCCGGTACTCGGCCTCTATCCAGCCGGTATCCCTTAAGCGGCGCAAAATAAAATGGGCGGTGGAAGAAAGACTTGCCCCGTCCCTTTCATCGTCATTGTATGTATCCCCGTTTTCCGCATCCTCTTCCTCCGACAGGTCCATCTGGTAAATTATCTCGTCCAGGCTGTTTATAAGCATGGAAACAAGGTCCGACTTTATTATGGACATTTCCTGCTTAAAGGCCCTTCTTATAACAAACAGTGCCTCGACATAGACCTCCCTGTTCTTGGATGTTAGTATCGAAAACAGGTTATGCGGCAGTATCTCAAACAGTTTCAATGCGGCTTTTCCCCCCGGTACCAGGTACACCCCAAATTTTGTCGCTTATATTCTATCATTCATTGGCTACGCTTACAACCACACCAAGAAAAGGGCCAAAGATATTCTATGACCCTCTTAAAAGATAGGGGAACAGGTCCTTTTGTTTAAATACGAAACCCAGTCAAGTATTCCAATTGTTCCTGCCAGTCTTAACATAAGCATCGTTTTCTTCCATTATCGACAGCTGCTCCGTTTTATTCAATAGACTGTTATATAAGCTTCTTGTAGCATTATCACATCTTAGAAGTATCTTTTCTAACATGAAGCCATAGTCTGCAACCTCGGCCATTTTTACGTCCTTTGCCGCATAGTAGTCGAATCCTTTAAGACGCCTGTTGACTTCCACATCTACTACAGGCCAATTACCAACGTTATTTCTTGCTTTGCCCTGGGTGGCATAAACATTTACATTTGAATAATTCAATCTGTAGAAATAATCCTGAACGGCTTTGTCG
>CZCB01005824.1_pt1 | contig 18981 bp, 20 predicted proteins | sample 591991 | NCBI WGS metagenome assembly CZCB01 (sample SAMEA3556809, study PRJEB10932) | anaerobic digester metagenome | reverse complement strand
TCATGAAATGCAATGCCGTCAATACCGCCTTTAATGGACTTAATACAATTTTCTAGTTTTGCCAGGCCATCTTCACCTTCATACTGTCCCGTAACCAGCCAGTGGTTGGGAATTATGTGGGATATGCCAAAGGCCCTTCCTTCCCAAGCCTGCAGCACTGCGCTTGCAAAAGCCGGTTCAAAGTGAACACCACCCACGCAGAGCAAGTTTTTCAGGGTTTTGCCACTACCGTTAAAAATATCGACAAGGGCATGCGCGATAACTTTTGATGCCGAGCAATTGGACCAGCTGGATGGCGTGCTCCCTATCTCAATGTCAACTAACGGTACCGGAAACTGAGGTATCATATCCGGGGTGCCTCCATTATGAATCATGCCGGACCAGTGCGTTGCTTCTGTTGTTATTCTAAAATCCTCCAGCCCGGCGGCAATTCTATTTTTCTCCAAAGACCATAGTAAATTATGCATATAAACGGGATTGGCATTCCCAAAATAGCCGGTTTCCACGTCTCCTGTAGTATGTACCGAAAGAATCTTATCCGGAGCATTTTGTCCCTCATGCCAGGTCACAAGGCCCGCCATGTCAAAACCTGAAAAATAACTGTTCATTATAGGCAGATAATGTCTATAATCATGGCAAACAACTTTGCCGGTTCTAACGAAGTAGAATTCATTTCCTATATCATCTAAATGTTTTAGTACCGGGTAATCATCAATTATAATACTTGTCTCAACAAAACTGTGCATTTCCGACACCGCATCAAAAACATGTCCTGCTGCCGGGTCGATATCCAAGTTTGTGCAAAAAAAGTAAACCGCTTTTTTAGTTGAAGACATTTATTCACCCTCCTGCTTAATTCATTATACTATTGAACAGTTTTCATTAGAGTAACAACTCCCCCGTCTCCCCAATGGGGTCTTTACCAAAATTCTTGACCGGTCAGGACATTTAGCCGTCCTGTTTTGGCAGTGATATGATGAATTCCTCCCCTTTATTAACTTCGCTCTTCACTTGGATTTTCCTATTATAGGCACTATTGATTTTTTCCTTAAAGCTTTGCAAATTTCCTCGCCCGTTATATCCGGGAGCATTAAGTCCAGAATAACAAGATATAGCAGCCATCTATTTAGCAGTGCCTCCCACATTTTTAACAATAACCTTTCCGGTTGCATCTTTACCGGTGATTCTTATAACATATCTATCCGTTTCGGATACTGTTACAGTAAATACGCCTGTCTTAAGGCTGTTTCCCGTGTAGGGTTCACTGCCATTTTTCCCGCTGACCGTAAGGGCAATTTTTCCGGCTTCATGGACAATTTCAATCTGCAGTACATCGCCCTTGTTAAGGGATAATTCACACTTGTTTTTTGAGCTCCACTTTTTAAAATCCATTGTAAATCCCGTTCCATTTGGATTTTCGAGAATCACAATGCTTCCCTTTGCTGCGGAGCAAGACGAAATGCATATAATAATAGCAATAAAAAGTGGCAGAAAAACAATCTGGTGCAAATTCCGAATCCTCCTTATTCTTGTGTTTTGTTTTCCGAAAAGCATGACAGTACCTCCCTTACAAACTTTGCCGGCTCGTTGATCCACGGGCTGTGGCCGGAATGCTCAAACCATACAATTCCCTTATCGGGCGCATCCAGGACCTGCGCATATTCCTCCACCAGCACCGTGGGCGCATTGACATCATGCCGGCCTAGGAAGAAATAGACTGGCACATCCAGTTTGGTGCAATCCTTTCTCATATCGATGGTATAAATCTGTTGGTACACATGATTATATGTGTTGACAATGCCCCGGAAAAAGTTGATTTTATCCAGCAGCCCATACTCGGAGGAGCAGATGTCCCGAAGGGTGTTGTAGCCGGGATTGTGAATCTCGGGATTTCTAGCCATATAAGCGCTGAGATAATTAAGGTACAGTGCGCTTTTCCATATTACGTCCTTTCCGTAATAGGGCGGTCTGCCATTTGCCATAAGCTTTTTAATATAAGCGGTATCGCCTTTGGACTTTGCGATTTCCATAGCCTTATCGTAATCCATCCGCTCGGTTTCGGCAAAGTCCACCATCTGCCCAGTACCGATCAATGCGTGGTAGGACTCCGGGTACTTGTCGACAAGGAAAATCCCCAGGGCGCTGCCCCACGATTCACCCACCAGGTAAATTTTCTCCTTTGAAAAGCGCTTCTTTAAATACTCGGTCATAGCGTAACCATCCTGGATGTAGGTTTCGGGTGTAATGTTTTTCGTTTTTTCTGCATAATAGGACTTTCCGGAGCCGGGCTGGTCCCAGTTGACAACGACAAAATGCTTCTCCAGCTCTGCCAGCTCATGCCGCACCGCCGCCATCTGCGTACCGCCGGGACCGCCCGCCAGAAAGAGCAGAACGGGCGCGTTTTTGTCCCAACCCCTCAGGCTGATCCACTGCTTCCTGCCGTTCAGTTCAAGTTTTATAAGCTCCGCAATGCTGTTTTCGGGCGTTTTTCCGTTTTCGTCAACGATATGCGGAGTGGAAGCGGTGAACTGTGAAAGGGTAGCCAACCCTGCGTTCAATATTATCGCCACGGCGAAGAATATCGCTGTTTTTTTCAAGCAAACAATCCGCTTTGGATTGATGTTTTTCCTTATGCGTGCAATGACACAATAAGCCGCCAGGAGCAAAATCCCCGCAAGTGCAGCGGCCGATAAAACGGTCAGAATTAAAAACGTAACTGTTTGAATCATGGTAGACCTCCATTATGTTTAATGTATACGCTTTCAAGGGCGTTGCCCATTATCGGAATATCTGTAATGCGGCTATCCTTGTGGAATAACCTGTTTTGCTCTACCAATCGCTTAATAACGTTTATTTTTTCCGTTTCATTCAGCGGCTCACGGAAAACGAGTACACCGCCGGGTTTAAGGGACCTGGCAAGCGCAGGAATGACCCTTTCCAATTCATTTTCCGGGATATCGTGCAATACAAAGTGGCAGTACGCTGCATCAAAGCTTTCATTTGCAAGCTGTGGGGCTTCGCATTGCAGAAAAGTGATATTCCCATAGCTGCGCAGAGTTTTGCGGCAGGCATTCAACCATCGCTCGGATATATCCAGACAGGTCAAATGCCCTTGGGGCAGCCTTTTTGCAACGTAGTACGCAACCGTTCCCATGCCACACCCGAAATCAAGCACCCGCTCCCTGCCGTCAAGGGGCAGACGGTCCGCGAATGCTTGGTACACAGACTTGCCGCAAAGTAAAAACGCAAGCCTGGTCAGAAATATCTCCAAACGCGTCGGTTCATACTTCATTACTCATCACCTCACAATAAAAAAATCAGCTGTATTTCAGGCTCATCATTATCATATCGATAGAACCTGTCATACAGCTGATATGAACCTTAAATCTACCTTAAGTCGTGGGAATGGTAATCCGGAAGGTGCTGCCCTTTTTCCCGTTGAGGCATAGTGTCAAATCCCCTCCGTGTGCCTCGGCAATTTTTTTCGCGATGGAAAGCCCCAATCCGCTGCCACCGGTTTTGGAATTCCGGGAATCGTCCACCCGGACAAAGGGTTTGAATATGTTGTCAGCAAGGTGAGCCGGAATTCCGATCCCATCGTCGCTGAAATCAATCACCGCCTGATTATTTTGTACCGTCAGCTTTACGGCAACCAGGGTCCCCTTCGGGTTGTACCGCACCGCATTATTCGCAAGGTTTTGAATAATCCTGCTAAACCGGTCGGTATCCAGCATTGCAAAAACGCTTTCTTCTAAAATATCGAATTCATATTTGAACCCTTCGCGCTCCAACAGCGGCACAAGCTCGCAGCATATTTGCCGGGTGTATTCGCAGATATCTGTTCTTACCAGCTTTAATGAAAATTCCGGGCTGTCCATTTGGGAAAGCTCAAACAACTCGGTAAGCAGCTGGTTGGCCCTTTTGCTGTTATTAAGGATTACCTCAAGGTGTTCATTGCATTCCTGCTCCGTCATCCCTGTTTTCTTCATGAGCAGCTCCGCATAGCCCTGTATGCTGGACATAGGATTTTTAAGGTCATGGGAGATGTCGAGAATCAACCGCCGCCTGTCCTCCTCCGACTTTTTGCGCAGAGAAATTTCATGTTCAATCCGGGCGGCCATGTCATTAAAAGTGTTCTGAAGTTCGGCGAACTCATTTTTCAGACGCAAGTCCACCCGAGCAGAATAATCGCCTTCCCGCAAAAGCCTTGTGCCGTCACAGAGCTTTTGCAGAGGTACAGTTATGCTCGCCGCTGTAATCCTCGAATAGATAAAAGCAAAGAGTGCAAGCATCAGAATATAACTCAGCACCGCGAAGGTGATCGCCCAGCCCGCCCGCATGAAATCACCGGTGGCGGCTTCTTTATTGTACACCAATGAAAAATCCAGCCGAATGGAGGTGGGGAAGGTAACAATCAGCCAAAACTCGCCTTTCGGATGATAAAGAATATCGTAATGGTAGGGCTTGCTTTTGCTTTCCGTCAAGAATGTTGTGAATTCCTCGGCAGTTAGCTTATCTTTCCCGATGGTGTCAAGACCGCTCGAAAAAACGACACGGTATTCCTTGTCCACAACCTGTACGCCGCCACCGTTTTGCACGACAGCGGATGCATCAATCTGCCTGTAATCCTCTATTATGATTGCGCTTGCGGGATACCGGTTTTTTGTAAGCGAGCCTGAAATCAATCCGCTGGCAAAGGAAAGCAGTACAAAGGCGAGCACCGTAGCCAGTATGGTCAATAAAAATATAACCAGAAAATTTCTTAAAAATTGATTGGACAGTTTTGTTTTCATAGCTTTTCTCCAGTATAATGGAGCTTGTACCCGATGCCGCGAATGGTTTTCAGGTACTTTGGTTCTTGCGGGTCGTCCTCAATCCGGTTCCTGATTCTACTGATATGCACCATCACGGTATTGTCGTCAAAATAGTATTCCTCGCCCCATACCGCTTGATATAGCTGCCGTTTTGTAAAAACCCTCTCCGGGTGCTCGATAAAATGCAGAAGCAGCTTGTATTCCTTTGCGCCAAGTTCAATCGGTTCACCGTTCTTAAAGGCGCAGCATTTTTCTTTGTCTATGGACAAATTTCCGTATGTAATACTTGCGCCGGATTTCTCTCTCGGTGAAAGATACTCATTATTCCGTCTCAGCTGTGCGCCTACGCGAGCCACCAGCTCTGCAATGGAAAAGGGTTTGGCAAGATAGTCGTCCGCACCCAGTCCGAGCCCCAGCACCTTGTCCATTTCGTCCGTTCTCGCGGTCAGGAAGATGACAGGAAGGGTGCTGTGTTCCCGTATTTTACGGAGAAGGTTAAACCCGTCCATCACAGGCATCATCACGTCAAGGATTGCCAGGTGAACTTCCTGTGCCGAAAGGATATCCCATGCTTCCTTGCCGTTTTGCGCCGTCAAGACTGTATACCCGTTTTCCTCAAGACTGATTTTTATTAAGTCCCGGATGTCCTTCTCGTCGTCTGCGACCAGTATAACCATAGGTTTTTTGCCCCCCAGCCTGTATTGCCTCGTTTACAACCCCGCCTAACACTTTATACAATCCTGATTGCGGTCCATTTTCATTATAAAACTATTTTGACAAGGTTTCGACCCTAAATTTTCCTACATCAAAACTATTATCACAACTCCCATCTTCCCCCCACCCTTGACATCAAAACAACGCAATCCTCATGGGCGGGTGGGCAGTGCCGACCTGTAAGGTAGGTTTCAAACCCTGTAGTTCCTGCTCTGGTATTCAACTTCCTCTACTCCGTCCATTTGGTTCAACTTCATTGCCAGGAAAAAGAAGTAGTTGGACAAGATATTGCAAATATCAATAAGTTCTTCTGGAACCCGGTTGCCTGCCTGTACATGCCTGTAGACCATTCTGACTATTTCCTTGAACTTGGTCCTTATTACATGGGCAATGCATGCGCTCCTTGAGCCCTGGGTCAGTACAAACCGCTGATATCTTTCCTTTGTTTCCGCCTCAAGTCTTTCTTTGGCTTCCACAAGCCATGTCATTTCCTCTTTGGAGACCGAGAAGAAAGTTCTTAGGGTGGGGTTTACATGATAGGTTATTTCGCATATGCGTAACAGCTCTTCCCTTAAAGCCTTATCCTTTATCTCTGACCTGAGAAGCCCTATAAGGCTTGCCGTCTCGTCCGTAAGTATTTCAAAATCGCATCTTAAGTCCTCCGAGGGGTCGCTTAAAAACGGGTAAGCCTCGTATTTACTCCTATAAACCTTTGACATGGTATTCCTCCTTTTGCCAATCATTGGCCGTTTCCGCAGGACAATTTCAATGTGCCGGGAGTCCCTGTCCCATGCCGGTGTCTTAATTCCATTCTCTCCCACCTTTTGTAAGAGCTAACCATATAATTAACGACATCCATCTCATAGGCCTTCTCAAGGTTTTTCTTGTTTATAACCTGGTCTACCTTTCCATAGCCCAGGGTTTTTCCTTCCTTTAAAAGCAGCACCTTGTCCGCCAGACGCATGGCCAGGTTGATGTCGTGAAGGACTCCGATAACGGAGTGGCCTTCCTTTCTGGACCATTCCCTGAGATAGTCAATGATATCCACCTGGTACTTCAGGTCCAGATGGTTTGTAGGCTCGTCAAGAAGTATGATGCTTGGCTGCTGGGCAAGAGTCCTGGCAAGGTGTACCCTCTGCAGCTGTCCCCCCGAAAGCGTCTCAATCGGTCTATTACTTATGTCCTTAAGCCCTACGGCCTCAATACACCTTTCAGCATACTCCCTGTCGTGCCTTGACGGCCTTTTCAAAAGTGATGCCTTCATCCTGACGTATCTTCCCATAAGTACGGTCTCGAATACCGTGTAGGAGAAATAAACTGAGGAAAATTGGCTCATCACAGCAATCTTCTCGGCCAGTTCTCCCCGCTTCATAGTACGTATCAGTCTTCCGTCAATGCTGATTTTCCCCTTCGACGGGATTATACCTGCAATTGCCTTAATAAGCGTGGTTTTACCGCAGCCGTTGGCTCCCATTATACAGAGGGTTTCGTTTTCATTTATCCTGGCAGAAATATTTCTTATTACGTCCCTCCCGTTGTACCCGGCAGAGACATTTTCAATTTCCAGCATGCTGTACCCTCCTTTTCGAGAAATACAGGTATGTAAAAAACGGTGCTCCCACCATTGCAGTCACTGCGCCCACCGGAATCTCATAGGGTGAAATAATCGTCCTCGCCGCCAAATCGCAGACTACCATAAAGGAGCCGCCAAATACTGCCGTCATGGGAAGTACAATCTCGTGGGCAGACCCGTACAGCTTTCGTACTATAAACGGGGCAACCAGGTCAATAAAGCCTATTACGCCGACAAAGGATATAGCGCTTCCGGTTAAGGCGGCTGAAAGCCCCAAGAGTATCCATTTGACCCTTTGTACATCAACCCCGATTGATAAAGCCTGCTCCTCTCCAAAGGTCAGTATGTCCATCTCCTTAGTGTAGAATAGCAGAATCACAGTCAGTACTGTAATTATTGGAAGCAGTATCCCAATGCTTGACCACTCCTTGAGGGCAAAACTGCCCATTTGCCAGAATGTAATCTGGGCGACCTTGTCCCTGAAAAGAGTGGTTATCAAGGTAAGGATGGCGTTTATAAACAGGGAGAATACTATTCCCACCAGGATTATTGTGTTGTTCTCCATATTGCTGTCCAGCCTTGATGCAAGGGATATTGCTATTACAACTGTCATGACCCCGAATAAAAGCCCGGTAACGGGTAGGGTAAAGCTCCCCAAAATATGCAGCCTGAACCCCGATACTATTATTAGAGCAGCCCCGAAGGATGCCCCGGAGGACACCCCTAAGGTATATGAGGATGCAAGGGGATTTTTAAGCACCGACTGCATCACGGCGCCGCTTACCGATAGGGCTGCACCCACCAGGTATGCCAGCAGCACCCTTGGAAGTCTTATGTCCCATACAATTGAAGCGGAGGACCCGTTAACATCCGTAAGAGACCCTTGGCCAATAACCTTAAATGTGATAATCTTCAATACTTCCATGGGAGGGACAAATACGCTGCCAATACCTACCCCAAGCACCACTACAATGAAGCTTAACGCAACAGCAAGAGGAGTCCTGCAGCCAATCTTCATAATCAGTCACGCTCCGGATATACTGCTGCAATCATCTCTTCCAGTGCTTTAACTATGTTGTGGTTGGGGAGGGAGCTGGCCATATTGTCGATATAGTATACCCTGTCTTCCTTTACGGCTTTTATTGCATCCCAGCCTGACCTGCTCTTTATCTCCTGGACGGGGTCTTCTATATAGTTGACGTTTGTAAGAATCACATCGGGGTTTTTGCTTATAATAACCTCCTCCGACACCGATATCCAGCCGGCCTGGTCAGCTAATGCATTTTCTGCACCTATAATTTCAATCATCTCGTTAAGGAATACTCCCGTTCCAAAACTGTAAATGTAAGGTGCGGCACCTATTTCAAAATAAACCGATTTTTTGTCTTTCACCTTTCCCCCAATGCTTCGTATCTCCTCGATCTTTGATTTCATTTCCCTAATTATTCTGTCTCCCACTTCCTCATCTTTCAGGGTTGCTGCTATAAACTCTATATCCTGGTATATACGCTCGATGCTTTCGCTGGAGGGTATATAGACCACCGATATCCCAAACTCTGTAAGTGGGCTCAGCATGTCGACGCCTCCGATAGCACTCATCGTTGATGCATAGATAATGTCAGGTTTCATCTCTATCAGCTTTTCGATATCGGGAGACATTAGGTCTAAGTATACAAGGTTTGCGGGGAGAGCCTCTATGTTTTTTGATTGGGTGTCAACGGCAACCAGCCTGTCTCCGTAGCCCATTTCTATAAGTATTTCTGTTGTTGACGGGGCAAGGGATACAATCCTTTCTATACTGTCAGGAACGGTTATCGGGTTGCCGGCGGGGTCTGTTGTTGGCAGCCCTGTTTCACCGGGCGAGTTGGCCTCGGTATTAATTTCCGATGACTGTTCTGCTTTTTCCGGTGAACACGCCACAAGCAGGAGGCCCAGCAGCAGTAATGATAATACGATTAACTTATTTTTTCTCATTTTATCGCCTCCGATTCGTTTTGATTTAGTTTCTTCTGGCTTCATAATTTTGGTAATGACAATGAATTTGGCCTTTCTGCTCCCTGCACTTGACTTCTCTTCCGGCCTGTGAGTATCACTTTTAGGACGCTAAAAAAGGACTGCAGCTATCGCCACAGTCCGTATTTACTGTCCAGGAAATGATAATAAAAACCATCCTCTATCCCACTCCTTCGCCAATTATCCGTTGGCCGGAATGACACTTTGTGCAGGTCTTCTGGCTTGCGTTTTTACACAGACTTCTCCTTCCCGGGTTTCCCAGTGGATACGAAGACTGCAACACGCTTACAGCGGCGGAACCGCACAGGACTTTCACCTGTTTCCCTCTTAGCTGTCCGAATCTTTCGGACAGAACACAAAGTATTTATTAAGTTTACGTCACCCTAAATAATAGCACCGGCTTTTTTATTTGTCAATTTGGTTTCTCCGTCCGGCTCATCCTAAGAATCATTCAATAGTTTTATTATATCCCCCGGTTGTATTTATTGATAGACCAGTGATACAATTTATATGATGCTGTACATATTGTTCAATATTATATGTCGGACACCAAAGGGAGTGTGTGAATTGGATTACAGGATAGACGCTGATACTATGAAATCTTTGCAAAAGGCACAGGAAAATGAAATAACGGAATACCATATTTACTTAAAATTATCCTCGTTAATAAAAAATGAACACAACAGTAAAATTCTTCAACAAATCGCACGGGATGAACTCCGCCACCATAACGAGCTAAAAAAGTTTACCGGGACGGCCAAGAAGCCGAACAATTTAAAAATATATTTTTATACCTTTATTTCAATGATATTTGGTATTACTTTCGGGATAAAGCTTATGGAAAGAGGAGAAGAAAGTTCGGAAAAACTATACAGAGAACTCGGGGAAAATATTAAGGAATTTGAAAGAATAGCAAAGGAAGAGGACAAGCACGAAAAAAACCTGGTCGAAATAATCGAGGAGGAAAGGCTCAAGTTTGTAGGCTCGATGGTCCTCGGGCTGAATGATGCCCTGGTAGAGCTCACCGGTACCCTGGCAGGTCTTACATTTGCATTGAAGAATACACGGCTCATAGCCCTTGCAGGCCTTATAACAGGTATAGCAGCTTCACTCTCAATGGCGGCATCGGAATACCTTTCAACCAGGGCAGAGCAGGAAAATACCCGCGCCCTGAAATCATCACTATATACCGGAGGGGCATACATTTTCACCGTTGCATGCCTGGTACTGCCCTATCTTGTATTCTCAAACTATGTGGTAAGCCTCGCGTTTACTATTGTTGCGGCTATAGTTATAATACTTGTTTTCAATTTTTACATATCGGTTGCCAAGGACCTTCCATTTAAAGAAAGATTTCTTGAAATGGCCGGTATCAGCCTGGGAGTGGCCTTCATTTCCTTTATAATCGGGTACCTCATCAGGCTGTTCCTTGGGGTTGATATTTAAATTCGCAATTTAGATTTTTTATAACTCCAGGTCAATCTCCATCAATATAGGCGTATGGTCTTGTCTTGGTCCCGAATCCATCATTTCAGATTTTATAACCCTGTCAGCAATCCTATTACTCACCAACCAATAATCAATTCTCCAGCCGGAATTATTAATTTTGCTTGTCTTGGCACGCTGAGACCACCAGGAATAAACACCCGTTATATCGCCATGTATATAGCGAAATGTATCTGTAAAGCCCCTTTTTAGGAGATTTGTAAAACCTTCACGCTCTTCCTCGGTAAAGCCGGCTGTATTACGATTGCTGTCAGGATGGGCCAAATCAATTTCTCTATGTGCCACGTTGAAATCGCCTGTTGCTATAACATATTTTTCCTTATCCAGGTTTTCGAGATAATCGGCATACTTAACATCCCAAAGCTGCCGTTCCTTCAAGCGACTTAAGTTTTCCCCCGCATTGGGGGTATACACTTGTGTAAGGTAGAAGTCATCAAACTCCAAAGTGATAATTCTACCTTCAGAATCCATAGTGCCGGGTGCACCGATTTTGGGAAAGCTTACCCTTGGCTCTAAAGAATTCTTATACAAAAACATGGTGCCGGCATAACCTTCCCGTGCAGGTTTTACCGAGCTGTTCCACACAATATCATATTCCGTAAACATATCATTTAATATTTCCAACTGCTTTTTAGTAGGTCCATAGCTTGGCAGTTTTGTTTCTTGTAAAGCAATAACTTCCGGATTGTTTTCTGCAATGGTTTCTAATAATTTACGACTTAATAAAGCCCGTGTCGAAACACCTGTTAATGCAGCATTTAATGAATCAATATTCCATGAAATAAACTTCAATGCTTATCCTCCTCTGACACATTTATATTTCCTTTAGATATCAAGGGCAGCTTTCCAATCAGTTTCCTTAAAGCCTACCAGAACAAAGCCGTCACCGATTAGAATCGGCCGCTTCACCAGCATACCGTCTGATGCCAGCAGGCTGTACTGGTCATCCTCACTCATGGTGGGGAGCTTGTCCTTTAGCTTCAGTTCCCTATATATCAGCCCGCTTGTATTGAAGAACTTCTTCAGCGGAAGACCGCTCTTTTTTTGCCAATCCTTCAATTCCTCGATTGTAGGATTGTTTTCTTTGATATCTCTTTCTTCAAAGACTACGTCGTTTGCCGCCAACCACTTTTTAGCTTTCTGGCAGGTAGTACATTTCGGGTAACATAAAAAAATCATAATGCGCCTCCATTCTCCCTTGTTTACATTATATTACCACAGCATCACAAATCTTTCTAATAGTTATCAACCTACATAATGTTGATTTCTTTTTCACCCATTACTTTCGTATTCTTCTGCGGATATTATTTCATGTATATTATTGTCCATCTTTGATATCATTGTCACGCACTCAACATGTGCTGTATGGGGGAACATGTCCACCGGCTGCACTTCCACAGCTTTATAGCCCCTACCGTCCAGGTACTTCAAATCCCGTGCCAGGGTTGCGGGATTGCAAGATACGTATACCACCCGCTCCGGCTGCATGGATACCACCGCATCCAAAAGTGCTGTTTCGCAGCCCTTCCTGGGCGGGTCCAGCACCACCACCTGGGGGCGTACCCCTTGTTCATACAGCCGCGGCATTACCTCCTCCGCTAAACCGACTATAAACTCGGCGTTTTCAATGCCGTTAATTCGCGCATTGGCCCGGGCGTCCTGCACCGCCGCTTCCACCACCTCTATACCGTACACCTTGGCCGCTCCCTGGGCAAGGAACAGAGATATGGACCCGGTGCCGCAGTATGCGTCAATAACCGTTTCATCTCCCCTAAGCCCTGCGTATTCCAGTACCTTGTTATAAAGGACCAGGGTCTGGGCCGGGTTGACCTGGAAGAAGGAAAGGGGTGAAATCCTGAATTTAAGGCCGCCAATAACCTCGGTTATATGGTCCCGGCCCCAGAGGTTAATGCACTCCTGCCCTAATATCACGTTGGTCCTTTCATTGTTTATATTCAGCACTATTGATGCAGTGCCGGGGACTGACGATTTTAGCCTTCTAACCAGTTCTTCTTTTCCCGGGAAATATCGACGGGCGGCAACAATTACCACCATTATTTCCCCGGTCATAAAGCCAATCCTTGTAAGAATATGGCGTATGACGCCCTCGCCGGTTGTCTCGTCATAGGGGGCAATGCCGTAGGCTTCCATGTACTCCTTTACCTCTTTTATCACACGGCTGTTGATTTCATGCTGTATGATACAATCGTCCATGTCCACTATGTCGTGGGTCTGCCTGGCATAAAACCCCGTCACAATCCCCTGCGGTCCCCTACCCACCGGGAACTGGGCCTTATTCCTGTATCTCCAGGGCTCTTTCATGCCCAACACCGGACGCACCAAGATTCCCTCAAGGCCGCCTATTCTCTTTAAATGGTCCTCCACCTTCTGCCTTTTGTGCCTAAGCTGCCATTCGTAGTCCATGTGCTGTATTTGGCACCCGCCGCACTCCAAAGCCATCGGGCATCTTGCCCGCACCCTCTGCGCCGACTGCCGGACCACTTTTTTCAATCGCCCCCGGGCATAATTCTTTTTAACCTGGGTTATTTCAACCTCCACCCTGTCCCCCGGTACCGCATCCTCCACGAACACCGCGAGGCCCTCTATCCTGCCTATTCCCTCGCCGCCGTCTCCCATGCGTTCTATGTCCAGGGTATATATACCGCCTTCCTTAACGGGTTTTTTCCTTTCCATTGCTCTTTTCCTCCCATGTAAAGGCACTTCAGTAAACGGCACCGCTTTCGGTAAACTAAACTCTGGTCTTTCCAAGCATAAACATACCCATTTATCCGATGTCCCGCCTCTGTTACGGGTCCTATTTAATTATTGTATCAAAAACCGGGTCGGTTGATTAGCCATGTTAAGAAAAATTCTGCATACACGGACTTCTCTTTATATAAACCGTCCAGTTAGCGGCAACAAAAAAAAGAGGACTCCCCTGTCCGGGCAATCCCCAATTCAACCGGTCTGTCGGGGTAATATCAAAAACTGCTGCATCCGATGTCCACTGAGGCCGTACCATACTGCATCCACTTCCCTTCCCGCGGACGCGCTAAAAAGCTCTACGGCCTTGTATCCCCGAGGGTTATATCCCTCTGCCGGAACAGGACCTCGTAAGTTTTGGGCCCCACAACCCCATCCGGTGTAAGGCCGAAGTCCCGCTGGAAGGCCATGACCGCCTGCTCGGTGGTGGAATCGTATTCTCCGGTTATATCCCCCCTGTAGTATCCCAACATCTGCAGAATTCTTTGTACCTCGGCGATATCTTCTCCCGGCTCTACCCCGGGTCTTAATATCCTGCCGGTAAAGGTGGTACCGACTATCCTGACCGGCGTCCCCAACGGAACTATATCATACAGCTCGTTCACGTCCTCGTTATACATCCTTACACAGCCGTGGCTGGCGGCAGTACCTATGGAGGACGGGTTATCGGTACCGTGTATGCCATACCCGCCCCATGGAACGTTTATCTTCATCCACCGGGTCCCGAAGGGGCCCCCCGGGTTTAACGTCTTTTGTATTATCCTCCAGTCGCCCAGGGGTGTCGGGGTGGAAGGCGCCCCCACCGCCACCGGATAGGTGTTTATAACGCTGCCGTTTTGGTTTAGAGTCAGCGTGAAGTTGGTTGTATCGATGTAAATGCTGTACCCTTCGGTGGGTACTTCTATTTCGTCCTCCGGTCCCAAGCCTATGGCGTTATAGGTATCCGGCCCCACTATGCCGTCCACCAGTATCCCGAAGTCCTCCTGGAAGGCCCTTACCGCGCCCTCGGTCTCCAGGTCGTATACCCCGTCTATCTCTCCGTCATAAAAACCCAGGTCGGACAGTCTTTGCTGCACATATTCCACGTCCGGCCCCGACATAGGGGGGTCTGTTACTCTCAAATACCTGGAAGCATATATCAAAGCAAATCACCTCCATTCCATATTATTAGCTGAGGTGATTTTTGTTGCCCGGGCATTGTTTTGCCCCATCGGTTTAAAAAAACATGCCGGCATGGTACAATAGGATTAAACAATTATACATAAAAGAAAGGCGTGTCAATAATGGAGCGGACAACCGGCACACGATGGAGCAAACAACGCACCATAGCCATTATATACCTGGTAATGGCATCGGTGTTATGGAGTTTGGGCGGTGTAATGATTAAGGGTGTGGAGGGCAGCCCACTGGCTATAGCCGGTATAAGAAGTATATTTGCGTCTCTTCTTTTTTGGGCGGTAATCCGCAGGCCCAAATTCACCTGGTCAAGGGACCAAATTCTGTGCGCCCTTGCCTATGCATCCACCGTAATACTATTCGTCACGGCAAACAAAATGACTGCGGCGGCCAACGTAATACTGCTGCAGTATACCGCTCCCATTTATGTTGCGTTATTTGGATTTCTGGTGCTGAAGGAAAAAACCACCGGAATGGACTGGGTAATCATTTTCGTGGTGGTGGCAGGGATGGCGCTGTTCTTTGCCGACGACCTGGATACAACGGGCCTTTGGGGCAACATACTGTCCATCATTGACGGTATAACCTATGCAGCGGTAATACTGCTGATGCGAAAGCAAAAAAGTGAAGGGTCCCTCGATGCCATTCTGCTGGGAAATATACTTACTGCAATAATTGGCACACCCTTCGCCATCGGATCGCCTCTTTCGGCCTCCACACTGTTTTCGCTGCTGCTTATGGGGGTGTTTCAACTGGGGCTCCCCTATATACTGTTCGCACTGGCCATAAAATGGGTGTCCGCACTGGATGCAGCCCTTATTCCGGTTATAGAACCCATACTAAACCCCGTATGGGTATTCCTGATGATGGGGGAAGTGCCGGGAAAATGGGCCCTTATGGGCGGAGCAATCGTATTTACTGCCATTACTTTTCGCTGTATCGTTTCAGCGTTAAAACCCAAGGAAGACCATGCCGAAATGCCTGCCAATTAAATACACTGGGGATGCTAGGCAGATAGTGTTTCATGCTGTACAGTTTTTTCCCCTTTGGCATTTACCCTGGGACTTTTTTGTCATATAATAGGGTTAACATATATTTTACGGAAAATATGCATACGGTTGGGGGGTGCTGCCTTTGTTGAAAAGTTTTTTCAACTTAATACTGGCCTTGTTGATAGGGTTATCATGCTCAAGCCTTCCTATCGAAATAAGCCGGCTTTTTTACATACCGGTAGAGCAAGCAATAAGCTATTCCTTTCAACCTGCACATACAGAGGTTACAAACCCTCAGATTGTAAGCTTTTCTGTAAAAACTAAACAGACCAATATAAGCATAAGGAACAATCCCGGCAAAAACCTAAAGGTTGAAGCCTACAAAAACGGAACCCCTATGGAAAACCTTGTATACTCGGAACTGGAGATAGGCAGGATAGGCGAGGACATTGTCATTACAAGGGACAACCCCCTTCTTTTGCAGGTGGATATATCACAGAAAGTTACCGGCCTTCCCGACGGTGAGTACTTCTTTCGATTCTATCTACAAGACGATAAATTGGCCGAAATAGAACCCCTGGAGCTAAAGGTCAACTATATATCCGACCCCAAGTACTATAAAAGCCTAAACTTTGAGCCAAAGGACAATATGGGCCTTGTGCTGTATTTCCCCAGCCCGGATAATAAATACCTCGTCCCGGTCACCCGGTTTGTACCCGACAGCAAATCAGTGCTGACAACCACCATTCAAAACCTGGCGCTGGGCGCCGACCCCGAGACTGCTCTGCAACAGCAGGGCATAATACCCGACGTGATTAAGGTGTATTACTCGGGAAGCACTGTTTACGTTATGCTGGACCCCGATTCCAAAAAGCTTAAGGATACCGAAAACTTGCATATGGCCCTTGATACAATTGTATATACCATGACCGAAATACCGCAAATGAGAAGGGTACAGTTCCTGCTGGACGATAAAAGGGTGGACGAGATAGCCCCTGGTATAGCAGCAAGGGACCCGTGGCTGCCGGATACAAGTCCCGCTGCCTACCTGGCCTATAACACATTTGACAGGTACCTCTTGTTCCCCTACAGGCCGGATTTGTCCGAAGTTGAAACCGTAAGGGATCAGTGTTTTGAATTGTTTGAAACGTTGAGGCTTGGTATTCCAGGGGACCCGCTGGTGGAGGCTGTGGTACCTAAGGAAGTGGAACTCTTGAATGTATATTTCCTAAAGGGTACATTGACGCTTGACTTTAATGACGCTTTTCTTGAAGCCTACAGCGGTGAAAGGCACAAGCAGTACATGATGATGGATTCCATACTGTACACCTTCAGTTCGGTGGAAACGGTTAAAAGCATCCAGATACTGGTTGAAGGCAGTGACCAGTATTCCTTCGCCGATTACTCGCTTTCAAAACCGCTAACCCGGCCGTTATACATTAACCCGGAAAAAAATTAGCAGACAGTCAGCTGTCTGCTTTACCATCTGTGCCAGCGAAATATTACCTGTCCCCTGTCAATCATGCCCAGCAGACGTCTCTTAATCCATTCCCTTATAACAAAACGACTGCCGGGTATCACAAGCAGCAGTCCGATTGTATCGGTAACAAGACCCGGGGCCAGCAGCATTATGCCACCCGCCAGGATGCACAGGCCGTCTATTATATGATTGCCCGGCATTATTCCCTGCTGCATGTCGGACTGTATCCTTCTCAGCACATCCATACCCTGGCTTTTTGCAAGGTATGCCCCGGCAATGCCGGTAACCAGCACAATCAAAATGGTATAGCCGGCCCCTATGTGTTGACCCAGCTTTATCAGGATGGCCAGCTCAACCATCGGGGCAATTGTAAAAAGAAGTATCAACCTAATAAGCATTCCGTTATCCCCCGTTCCGCGTACAGTCCGCAAGCTTTGCATAGTATTCGAGGCATCTTTTTTTAAGATTAACCGGCCGGAAGGTTTCTGCATCGGTAAAGGCGTGGACGGTGCCGCCCTGGGCCAGCAGAGTACCGTCCCTTTCCCTTATAACGTCGTAAACAAAGGCTATCCTTACCCCCGTCATTTCGCTTATGCCGGTCCTCACGATAACAAGGTCGTCGTACCTTGCCGGCGTTTTGTACACGCACCGGCTTTCTATGACCGGCAGCATTATACCCTGTTCTTCAAGCTCTTTATAGCTTAAGCCAAGGGACCTTATGAATTCGTTCCTTCCCACCTCAAACCAGGCGTAATAATTGCCGTAATAAACCACGCCCATCTGGTCGGTATCCCTGTAAATTGCCCTAACCCGGGCATCCCATATATACATTTAAAGCACCCCCGCTACATGACCGTTGCTACTCCCCTGTATATGAGACCGGTGGTACCGTCCACCGTCACTATTTCGCCGTCTTCCAAAAGCTCAAAAACATCTGCCGCGCCCACAACGGTGGGCTTGCCAAGGTTAAGGCCTACAATGGCGGCGTGGGAGGTAAGACCGCCCTCCTCGGCTATTATGGCGGAGGCCATTTCCATATAGGGCACCATTTCCTTCTCGCCGGCTTTTATTACCAGCACGTTACCGGGCTGGAATTTTTCCCTTTGGGCCTCGGGGTCGGTAATAAATACAACCTTACCGAAGGCGGAACGGTTGCCCACTCCCTTGCCCCTTGTCAGTACCTTGGCAACGGTATGCACCCTGATGAGGTTCGTGGTACCGGTAACCGCCGTAGGCACCCCTGCCGTAATCACCACCAGGTCACCCTCCCGGATGTATCCGGCGGCCATGGCTGCCTTTACGCTGGTATCCAGCGTATCGTCGGTATTGTCCGACGGCTTGGCCAGCACCGGGTAAACCCCCCAAGAAAGGTTGAGCTGCCTTACCACCCTTTCGTTGGGCGTGCTGCCGATTATCATCGACTGCGGCCTGTGCTTGGAAACCATCCTTGCCGTATAGCCCATTTGGGTGGCGGTGATAATGGCTGCCGCATTCAGGTTGTGTGCCATGGCACAGGTGGCGTAACTGACTGCGTTGGTTACGGTGGCATTCTTTTCCCCCGCAGCGTCTCCTATCAGCGTCCCAAATTTATAAGTTTCCTCCGCCCGCTCGGCTATCCTTGCCATGGTACGGATGGCTTCAACCGGGTATTTCCCCGCAGCGGTTTCCCCCGAAAGCATTATGGCGTCGGTACCGTCCAGCACCGCATTGGCCACATCCGCCACCTCCGCCCTGGTGGGCCTCGGGTTTCTAATCATGGAATCCAGCATCTGAGTAGCGGTAATTACCGGTTTGCCCATAAGGTTGCACTTTTTAATAATCTCTTTCTGCAAAATGGGCACTCCCTCGGTGGGAATCTCCACCCCCAGGTCGCCCCTGGCCACCATTATACCTGTCTCTTATACACATCTCCGAGCCCACGAGACTAAGGCGAATCTCGTATGCCGTCTT